>Ga0181348_1001255_pt1 | contig 11168 bp, 14 predicted proteins | sample Su13VDMM110DN_FD_130092 | JGI IMG/M metagenome (GOLD analysis project Ga0181348, IMG submission 130092) | Freshwater viral communities from Lake Michigan, USA - Su13.VD.MM110.D.N | ecosystem: Environmental > Aquatic > Freshwater > Lake | place: USA: Michigan | collected 2013-07-16
CGCTTGAAAAGATCATGGACATGAAAGCTAAAAAAGATGCTCAGTAACTTCCCCGCGTCACTTGCGCTTGTTCTTCAGTCAGAAGGCGGCTTTGTAAATCATAGAAATGATCCCGGAGGCATGACTAACCTTGGGGTAACGCGCAATGTTTGGAAAGAATGGGTTAAGCATGAAGTTGACGAGGCCGAGATGCGCTCACTAACGCCTGAGCTTGTGACACCTTTATACAAAGCGCGGTATTGGGATGCTTGCAAGTGTAGCGACCTGCCGCGTGGCGTGGATTATGTTGTGTTCGACTCTGCCGTGAACATGGGAGCTTTTCGTGCGGCAAAGATATTGCAAGCGGCGCTAGGCGTGACGGTAGACGGTGTTATTGGTAGAGCTACTATAGCCGCTGCAAGTGCTGTTGACCCTGCTGAACTGCTGGAAGCGTTTAGTCTTGGTAAAGAAGAGTTCTACAAATCTCTGTCCACTTTTAAGACGTTTGGCAGAGGCTGGCTGAATCGTATAGCGCACGTTCAAGATGCCGCAAAACAAATGATGGCGTTGTCTACTTAGGAGCTTAGAATGGTCAATAAGAAATCATCCAACCTGTCCGTGGGCCGTGGAGAAAAACTCCCGGTCAACAAAGGCGCTGGCCTGACGGCCAAGGGCCGCGCTAAATATAACGCGGCAACCGGCAGCAACTTAAAAGCCCCGGCACCCAGCCCCAAAACGTCAGCGGACAAAGGGCGCAAAGCGTCTTTTTGTGCCAGAATGTCTGGCGTGGTGGCTAAAGCTAAAGGCCCCGCTGAACGCGCAAAAGCTTCTCTTAGACGATGGAAGTGCTAACAATGAAACCCGAATCTAAACCCGTTGGAGGTGAATACCATGACTGAACATACCAAAGATTGTCTGCTTGAAGAAGCTGGTCAATGTGATTGTGACGCAATGACTGACAAAGAAATAAACGCTGAATTACTTGAAAAAGAGGACGCAAAAAAGTGAAACCCGGACTGTATGCCAACATCAACGCCAAACGAGCTCGGATAGCGGCAGGTAGCAAGGAGAAGATGCGCACGCCCGGTACCCCCGGCGCACCTACCTCCAAAGCGTTTAAAAATTCGGCCAAAACAGCTAAAAAGAGCCGTTAAAAAACGTATCCACCCGCCGCATCCACGCGTCCTTGTAGTCTTGAAATTCCTTCCCCGTGCTGGTGAACTCCTGTGGTTCACCTTCGCGAGGGATCACCAGCACCGCGCCGTAATTAATATTGGTGCCGTGGACGATATCGTGGGCCGTGGCATAGGCCGCCAACTGGTGGAAGTAATCCTCAATCCACTGCCGCTTCTTCGGTTTGTTGGCCTGCTTATAGTCAATAATTCCCGCTTTCCCCCTATAAACGCCCACAAAGTCCGTTGTTCCGGCATATTTGCCCGGGTAATACAGGTTTACCTCTGATCCCCAGATCTCGTCCACGTTGGGGAAAAACCGGTTGATCAGGCGGTATCCCATCTCATAGCCCTTGAGCGCCAGCCAGTTCTTGGGCGCGGGCAAGTCTTCTCCGGCAATCGCCTTCTCAATCGTCAGGTGCATGTTGGTGCCGACAGTGGCGGCCTCGTCCCGGATACGATCGGCCTCTTCTTGCCCAATGCGCTCGGCCCACTCCTTCAGCTTGACATCGTTCTTGGTCTTGGACAGGATGGTCGTTACGCTGGGGAGCTTGGTGTCCCCATACACGTATTTCCTGCCCGTAGCGCTATCAATCCGTTCCAACGATTCGTAACGGTAAATCCTGTTGAACCGGATTAAATCAACCATGTCTTGATGTCCTCTTTTAAAACAGCACCTGCAATGTTGATCTTGTTCCGCAACGCTTGAACGATTTTCTCGTCAATCGTCCCGGGGGAGATGAGGTCCACGTAAGTGACCTTCTTGGTTTGCCCGATCCGGTGAGCGCGGTCCTCGGACTGCAGGCGCACTTCCAAATCAAAACTGTTCGAGTAATAAACGACCAGACTGGCTTCGGTCAAGGTGATGCCGTAGCCCCCGGTTCGCGGATTGCCAACAAAGAACCGAAGCCCACTGTCGGGGTCCTGAAACCGGGTAATTACGTCTTGGCGTTCGTCGTCCGTGGTGTCCCCGTAATATGTGGCAACCGCGTTCATTCCGTATATTTTCTGCAGAGTTAAGCGGATGGACTCAATATCGTGCCTATAGCTGGCCCAGATGATGGCCTTGCCGTCAAATTCCTCCAACGTATCGACTAATTCTTGAACCCGGTTGTTAGCAATCTCAACGACCGTGCCATCGTCCAGTTTGGTGTGGCCACAGACGATCTGATGCAGTCGCATCAGTTGGGTTAGGGCGTTGGTGGTGCTGGTCATGCCCGCGGAAAACTGCGCAAGGGCCAAATCCTTCATCTGGTTATACGCGCGCGTCTGGTCAGGGGTCAGGTCCACTTCGCGGCGGGTATACACCTTGTCTGGTAGGTCTAGGCAGTCTTCCTTACGGATACGGAAACTAAACGCAGTGAGTTTGTCCCCGAGTTCGTCCATCCGCTGATAGCCGACAACCTGACGGAAGGAATGGCTCGAGACCCGTCGTTCGACGACCACCGCGTAGCGGTTCTGGAACCCGTAAAAGCTGGCCTGTCCAAGGCAGCCGTATGACAGGAAAGCACACTGCTGAAATAGGTCCATCGGAGACTTGGTGATCGGAGAGCCGGTCAGAATGCGCCGGAACCGCGCCTTACCGCCAATCGTGACGGCGTTCTTGGACCGCGCAGCACTGGAGTTCTTAATCGTGGTGCTCTCATCGATCGCCATCATCGCAGTGTGCGCATTGAGAAAACGGTTGGCGAAGGACGTCCCTTTCTTCGTGGACAACGCTTCGATGTTCATGATTAGAATCTTCAAGTCATCCGTAATTTCAAAAAGACTGTCTATGGAGAGCTGCTCTGCTTTGCGGGGAGACGCATTCCACAGGCCCACGCGATACAGAATGTGTGCAGGCATGTGCTTTGGAATCTCCTGCGATACCCAGTTGCGATATACACCCTTGGGTGCAACAATCAACGCCGCGTTGATCCCGCCTCTGTCATAGAGCATGGCAATGTTGTTGAGCAGCATGTAGCTCTTGCCTGTCCCCATATCCGCGAACAACGCAGCAACGTCCTGTCTCCAGAACCGCTGAAGGTATGCCTGCTGATGCAAGAAGGGTTTATTCTTGAACGGGTATGTCTGTAAAAAAGTGGTATCATCCATCTCTGGCTTTCTGGGCTTGCACACACGTGTGGGCTCATGTAGTATACCCGAACTCTCAAGAAAGGAGAAATTGTGCCGAAAGTCTATGTCGTATCCGAAGGACAACATAACATCTCATCCGCATTGAGCTATGGAGAGATTGTTACCCTCTTACCGCCCATGGCGCAAATTGCGTTTTCACCCGCGCCTACCGTTCGTCGATTACAAAGAAAGCTTGAAAAGTTTTGTGATGACGATTATATTCTGCTGATCGGCGACCCAACTGCAATAGGAATTGCATGTGCAGTAGCTGCTGCCCGTAACAACGGGCGATTCAAATGCTTGAAGTGGGACAAGCACGAAAAACGATACATTCCCATTTTTATAGATCTTTTCCAGAAAGGAGAATTTGATGTCGAAGAATTTAATGAGTACGTTTGAACAAGATGCAGGTGCATTGCAGGTTCAAGATGAACACCTTGCCGGGGTAGCAAACCTTGCACGGCGTGCAAAACTCCTCGAGAAAGAAATCGAGGACATAGAGTCAGTATTAAGTGAGCGCAAGTCTCAACAGAAGAAACTGTTGGAGGAAACAATACCCGCTGTTCTCTCTGAGATGGGTATGAAGTCCTTCAAGATGGCAGATGGCTCTTCTATTGATATCAAACCCTTCTACGGTGCAACTATTACCGAAGAGCGGCGCAGCGAGGCATTCTCTTGGTTACGTGACAATAACTTTGGGGACCTTATCAAGAATACAGTGAGTGTGCAGTTCGGCCGTCAAGAAGATGAACTGTGCTCCCGCTTGTTATCCCTTCTCAGTGAGCAAGGCTTTCCCGCCAAGCAAGCAGAGAAGGTGGAATCCGCAACTCTCAAGGCGTGGGTTCGTGAAAGAGTGGAACACGGTGACGAGTTCCCGACCGAGTTGTTTGGCGCGTTCATTGGCCAAAAAGCCGTTATAAAATCGATTTAACGACAAAGGAAAAAGATCATGGCAAAAACAGAAGTTGCAAAAGCACAGAGCACCGCAGTTACGATGGGCGTTACGTTTGAAGAAGACGCCCGTGGTGGATTTGGCAATATGGGCGCGGAAGACTTTGCACTCCCGTTCCTGCGTTTGCTGACCAACACGTCCCCTGAAGTGGGTGAAGTCGATGGCGCACTCCCGGGGATGGTCTACAACACCGTCAGCGGCGCGCTGTATGAGGGCAAGGCCGGTATCACCGTCGTTCCGTGTGCCTACGTTCGCCAGTATATTGAGTGGGCTCCGCGCGGTAGTGGTAGTGGTGCACCGATCGCGGTCCACGCATCAACCAGCGACATCCTGTCGCAAACGCACCGCGAACCGGGCGACAACAAGGACTATCTGGACAATGGTAATTACATTGAAAATACGGCTAATCACTATGTGCTGGTGATCGGGGCGGATGGAACGCCGACCCCGGCCCTCGTAGTGATGAAGTCCACGCAGTTGAAGAAGTCCCGCAAGTGGAACAGCATGATGATGTCCGTTAAGCTGCAGGGCAAGAACGGCGCATACACGCCGCCGATGTATAGCCAGCAGTATCGGTTGAGCACCGTGCCGGAGTCGAATGACAAGGGCAAGTGGCATGGCTGGGAAGTTGAGCGCATCGGCAACGTGGATGATGCCTCGACATACGCGGCGGCGAAGGAATTCGCGCAGTCCGTGGGTAGCGGGGAGGTGAAGGTGAAGCATCAGGACGAGAACGAAACTGGTGGACAAAAATCAGTGTTTTAATCTTGACGAGGAAAGCGGGGCCCGAAAGGGTCCCGCTAGTACTTTTATTTTCGAAAGAAAGCAAGAATGGCAGACATCGCTAAATTCCAAGCAATCTTTTTCGGGCTAGATATCGCCTATGGAACCTACCGCATTGAGAAGGCCAAGGACAACGGCAAGCAAGCTGGTAAAGCTGTGGTGGTGCGCAAGCCACCAACTGACGACTTGTGGAACGCTCATCTGGAAGGCGTTGAGCCTAGCCTTGGTATTATCCCTATTCGCGCTGACAACAGCTGTATATGGGGTTGCGTTGATATTGATCAGTATCCTCTTGACCTTAAGGGTCTTGTGGAGAAGGTCTCCGCACTAAAGCTTCCGCTCGTCGTCTGTCGTAGTAAATCAGGGGGTGCTCACGTCTTCTTGTTTACTAAGGAACCCGTGCCTGCCTGTGATATGCAGCACTATCTCAAGAATGCCGCTGCACTGCTTGGGGAAGCCGGTCGTGAGATATTTCCCAAACAAGCCGAAATCCTTGTCGATCGAGGCGACACCGGCAACTTTCTGAATCTGCCTTATTTTGGCGGCGACAACACCACCCGTTACGCAATCAAGGCCGATGGCTCGGCCGCAACGCTGGAAGAGTTCTACGAACTGCATGCGGCCGCCGTCCAAGCACCGCCGCTGGCCATGCCGGAGCCGCCCAAGCAGGCAGAACACCCTATCAAGGACGGGCCCCCGTGCCTGCAGGCCCTCTGCTTACAGGGCTTTCCTGAAGGCACGCGGAACAACGGCCTGTTCGCCATCGGCGTCTATCTGAAGAAGGCGTATCCCGTGGGCTGGGAGGACAAGCTGATGGAATATAACCAGAAGTTTTTTGTGCCCCCACTTGGCATGCAAGAATTGCAGTTAATCATCAAGCAGTCCGGCAAGAAGAATTACCGCTATAAATGCAAAGACGCTCCGCTTAACGGGTTCTGCAACAGCGGACTGTGCCGCACCCGCAAGCACGGTATCGGAGGAGATGGCCCCGACTCCCCCCAGCTTTCGTCCTTGTCCAAATACGCTAGTGAGCCCCCACTCTGGTTCTTAGACATCAATGGCAGGCGTATTGAGTTGGACACGGAGAGCCTGTTTAACCAGCTGGCCTTTCAAAAAGCGTGTATCGAGCGCCTCAACGTCCTGCCGCCAACCCTCCGGAAACAGGATTGGGAAGGCATGCTCAACGCCCTTTTGACAGAAATGGTCGAGACTGAGCATATTCAAGTGGCCTCCGAAGACACCAGTGTCACCGGCCGGTTCCTTGATCTGCTCGAGGAGTTCTGCACTCACCTCCAGCAGGCCATGGACCGCGACGAGATTCTGCTCGGCCGCCCGTGGACCAGTGAAGACGAGGCCCGGACCTATTTCCGGATGAAGGATCTGGAAGGACACCTCAAGCGCAGCAACTTCACCGGCCTCACCGCCCCCAAGATGGCCCAGCGACTGCGGGACCTCAACGGTGAGCCACTGAGCCTGTTCCTCAAAGGCCGGACCATACGCTGCTGGCGTATACCGCGGTTCGCGAAACAGGACGCCCCCTTCGAAACCCCAGAAACCAAGAAAGGTAGCCCATTTTGAAAAAGCCCCCGAAATTACTCCCGGAAGACAGCGACGCGCTGCGCATAGACGGCTTTGACCGGGCCATCCTCGGCCACTGCTTTACGTGGGACGGCAACGAATGCGTCAGCCGCCTCGTTTATAGCGGCGAGACCATTATCGACATGCTGTGCGAGAACCACGACATGACCAAAGAAGAGGCCGAGGAATACTGCAGCTTCAACATTGAAGGGTCATACATGGGAAAACATACCCCCGTGATTAGTTGGCCCTACAATGAGTGAGCGGACGAAGGTATTTGGACCCCCGGGTAGCGGAAAAACCACCCATCTCCTCAATGTAATTGAGAAGGAACTGGACTCCGGGGTGTCGTCCCACAGGATTGGGGTGTTTGCCTTTACCCGAAAAGCGGCCAATGAGGCCCGTGACCGTGCGATTGAGAAATTTCCACACCTTAATCCAAAGCAGGATTTTCCTTTCTTTCGCACGCTTCACAGCCTTGCCTTTTACTGCCTCGGTATGTCCCCCAAGGACATGATGGGCGCAGAGAACTATGCGGAGTTCGCCAAAGAAGCAGGCTTAGAGCTACGCGTTACCCAAGGCGACGAGGACTTTATCGTCCAGACGGATCATCCCATCCTCAACGAGATCAACCTCGCGCGGATCAAGGGCCTTGACCTGCATACCCACTACAACCAAAGTAGCATGGCTATCGAGTGGCATCACTTTGAACTGGTCGAGCGCGCCTACCGCCACTACAAGACCGCCAAAGGGCTATACGACTTTACGGACCTGCTCGAGATGATGGGTCAGCGGACAGATGATCTCCCGCGCCTTGACGTCGTCATCGTCGATGAGGCGCAGGACCTCTCCCGCTTGCAGTGGAATCTGGTCTTCGCGCTGGCCGACCGCTGCGATCGATTCTACCTTGCGGGGGACGACGATCAGGCCGTCTACACATGGGCCGGGGCCGACGTCGATAGCTTCCTCAACTTCCCAGCAAAAATGGAATTCCTGACGCAGTCCCATCGGGTCCCCCTCGCAGTCCATAGCTATGCCTCCAAGATAGTTAATCGCATCCGTCAACGCCAACAGAAGACGTGGGCCCCGAAGGCCGAAACAGGTTCCGTTCACCTCTACGACCGCTTCTACAACGTCGATATCACCAAAGGTGAATGGCTGATCATGGCCGCCACCAATTACATGCTCAATGATATCCACACATGGGTCAAGTCCTTGGGCCTGTTGTTCGAGCGCCAAGGACAACGCAGTCTGCCCGAAAAGGTCATCGAGGCCGTCGTCTGCTGGGAACGCCTGCGCGCGGGCAAGGAGATCGCCCTCTCCCAAGTCAAAACGGTTTACAGCTTTATGGACGCCTCCTGCATCGCCCGTGGACACCGGACCATGCCCAAGGGAGACCCCGAAAAGCTCTACAGCATGGAAACGCTGACCAAGGACCACGGTCTCGGCGTGACCGCAATCTGGCACGAAGTGCTGACCAAGATTGGTGAGGGCAAGGTTCAATACCTGATCGCCATCCTGCGCCGCGGTGCTAAACTCTCCAAGCCCACCATCCGCCTGTCCACCATCCACGGAGCCAAAGGCGGGGAAGCGGACAACGTCCTGCTGCTCACGGACCTGTCCCCCAAGTTTGCCGCCGAATACAACACCAACTCCGACAACATGCACCGCCTGTTCTATGTCGGCGTTACGCGTGCCAAGAAAAGCCTGCACCTCATCCTGCCAAAGGATGCCTCCAAAGGATTCCGCCTATGAGAACCATTCCCCTGTTCCCTATCCAAACAGAGTGGCTGCCTCCCGCTTCTTTCCCCGACCTGTCCGACGCCAAAGAGATCGCGATTGACCTCGAGACGTGCGACCCGAACCTTGAACGCTTTGGCCCGGGCTGGCCCCGCAAGGATGGTTTTATTGTCGGCTATGCCGTTGCCACAGAAGGCTGGAAAGGATACTTCCCCGTTGCCCACCAAGGGGGCGGAAATATGGACAAGGGCTTCGTCGAGCGTTGGGTGAAGAAGATGTTGGCGCTGCCCGCGGACAAAATCATGCACAACGCCGCCTACGACTGCGGCTGGCTTCACGCCGCGGGGTTCGAGGTCAAGGGCCGTATCATCGACACCATGCTGGCCGCCCCGCTGATCGACGAGAACCGCTACTCTTACGCACTGAACAGCCTTGGCTTCGACTACGTCAAGGAGATCAAATCCGAAGCGGGCCTCAAGGCCGCGGCCGCCGACTTCGGCGTGCACGCCAAGAAGGAACTTTGGAAGCTCCCCGCCATGTATGTCGGAGCCTACGCAGAACAGGACGCCGCCCTTACCCTCAAGCTCTGGCACCAGATGAAGATCAAAATGCGCGAGGAAGAAGTTGAGTCCATGTTTGACCTTGAGACCGATCTTTTTCCGGTTTTACTGGGAATAACCGCCCGCGGCATCCGATTTAACAGGGAAAAGGCTGAATTTCTGATTGAGGACATGCGCTTCAGAGAAGAACAACTTCTCCGCGATATCAAGAAGGAGAGCGGCGTCAATGTCGATATGTGGGCCGCCGCAACCATCGCACTGGCCTTCGACAAGCTCAAGATCGAATACCCGCGCAGCACCACCGGCCTGCCGTCGTTCACCAAGGGATTCCTTGATAGCTGTGAGCACCCCATCGCGCGCAAGATCGTCGAAGCCCGCGAACTGAACAAGACCCACGGCACGTTCCTCCAGCCCTACGTGGATTTCTCCGCCTACGACGGGCGTATCCATCCCCACATCAACCAGATGCGCTCAGACGACGGCGGCACCGTTACAGGACGCCTGTCTATGGCTTCCCCCAACCTCCAACAAGTGCCCGCGCGCCACGAAATCATCGGCCCCCTTGTCCGCTCCCTCTTCCTCCCCGAAGAAGGCGAACTCTGGAACGCCAACGACTTCTCGTCCCAAGAACCACGTCTGCTGGTCCACTATGCAAGCCTCTTGGACCTGCCGGGCGCAGAGAAGATGGTCAACGCCTACCGGACGGACCCCAATACCGACTTCCACCAGATGGTCGCTGACATGGCGGGCATCAAACGTAAACAGGCCAAGACAGTGGGCTTGGGCCTCATGTATGGCATGGGTAAAGCAAAGCTGGCCAATGAATTGGACCTGCCCCTCGATGAAGCCGAAAGCCTCATCACTACCTTCCACCAAAAGGTCCCGTTCCTCAAAGGCACCGTCAACGCCGTCATGCGCCGCATCGATACCGTCTCCTCCGGCGGGTCCATCCGCACCCTCCTCGGCCGCAAGTGCCGCTTCCCCCTCTGGGAACCCATGCAGTGGGGCGTTAACAAGGCCCTGCCGCGCGAAGAAGCCGCCATTGCCTACGGATCAAGGATCAAGCGCGCCGGAACCTACAAGGGCCTGAACAAGCTTATCCAAGGCTCGGCCGCGGACCAAACCAAGGCCGCCATGGTCGCGCTGCACAAGGCGGGGTTCAATATCCTGCTGCAAGTGCACGACGAGATTGCCCTGTCCATAAGAAATATTGATGAGGCCAGAAGTGCAGCTAATATCATGGAAAAGGCTGTTGAGCTTGAAGTGCCCTCCCGGGTGGATGTGGAGGTCGGCCCGTCTTGGGGAGAAGCCTCATGACAACAGAGAGCATGGACGAGATTATCCAGCGCCTCATGCATGAGCATGAAGACATTATCCGCAAGAAGAACACCATCCTGTCTCTGCAGCATCAGAAGGAGGTAGAAGCAAACAATGTCCGCAAGCTGGCCAAGAAACTCAAGGGAAAAGCCTCCCCCTCACAGAGGGAAAAGCGCTGGGTCAGCATTGCCGTCAAAGACGTGACCTATGCCAAGATCAAGGAACTGGCAAACTATAACAATATCGCCGTCGGCGAGGTCATTATGCGGGTGATCGACGAGACATTTGAAAAGGCCTTGCAAGAATCAAAATCCTGAGTTAGACTTTTTCCTCAACTACCAGAAAGCAGAAAAGACAACCACTCCAAACTATCTCCGTCCTACCCCCATATCGCATCGCGATACACTTATCAACTACTGGAGAACACCATGCCTAAAGGCATTGCAAAAAACCCTAAACTAGATGGCCGCTTGAAAAAAAACCGTTCCAAAATAGCAAACAAAAAACCCGGCCCCAAGACCAAAGAAGAACCGTGGGTCAGCGGCAAAATACCTGACTGGGTTGGCCCCGTCTTGTCCTCCGTAGAAGAGGCCGTGGACTACGGATACAAACGCCTTGAACAAGAAACCGATGAGCCAACCACGCTTCCAGAAACCGATATGGTCAGTCACCCGCCGCACTACACCGTCGGTGGAATCGAAACCATTGACTTTATCGAAGCTAAACAATTAGGTTACCATCTGGGACAGGTCATCAAATACATATCCCGGGCCGGGAAAAAAGGATCGCGGCTCGAGGACCTGCAAAAAGCCCGATGGTATCTCAATCGCGAGATTGCACTTTCAGAATAAACAGGGCCCCCGTAGTGTCTTCCCACTACGGGCCCCATCACAGGAGAATCAACGTGGCAGCATGGTCAGAACACTGGAAACTACCCAAGGGTCAGCGCGAAGAAGCACTCAAAGCGTCCCG
>Ga0181348_1001257_pt1 | contig 11157 bp, 18 predicted proteins | sample Su13VDMM110DN_FD_130092 | JGI IMG/M metagenome (GOLD analysis project Ga0181348, IMG submission 130092) | Freshwater viral communities from Lake Michigan, USA - Su13.VD.MM110.D.N | ecosystem: Environmental > Aquatic > Freshwater > Lake | place: USA: Michigan | collected 2013-07-16
CAACGCCGATATCACAATAGGCGGATCCGGCGGTGCGGGAAATTCAGCATGGAACGATAGCGTTATAGTAAAAAAAGGCGATACCGTAATTTTAACGCGCATCGGCAACCCCGCGACGCCGTCGCGGGTGCGAATCATTCGACAGGAGCATCAATCATGAGTTGGATCGTATTGGATAAGGTAGAAGGCGCACACCTTGGTTATCGCGCCATTATTGATACCAACGGCTATACCGTATGCTTTCCATCGCCGATGGGCGACCGCAACGCCCGCATTATTGCAGTCGCGCCTGACATGCTCGCCGCCTTGAGAATATTGGTAAACGGCCAGACTCAGGCATGCTTGCTCGCGTTAAAAGGAATGAAACCGCTTGTTGCCGGCATGCGCCCAATCGTGCCGCATATCGATATTGATCAGGCTTTGCTCGGCCTTGCTCTGGCTCGCGTGGCCATTGACCGAACCGAAATTGCACAAATTCCTGGAAATTGCATAGGGGGAAAACCGTGAAAATCACTCTAAAAAATATTAAATATGCGAAATTTGCCAGCGAAGAGACGCCTTGTTTTAAGGCCACAATTTATATAGATGGAAAACGGACCGGCACGGTATGGAATAACGGACATGGCGGGAGCAATTCCTACAGCCCTTGGGAGCTTGAGTCATGGTTGACCGCATACGGTAAGACGCTTCCCCCGTTATTGTGCGAATTTTTGGACGATACCGGCCAGCCCGCGAAGGTTGCGATCGACGCGGACATGCTCATTAATAGAGTGCTCGAAGATGAAATGCTTATGCGCGACATGCGGCGAAATTTAAAAACCCGTGTACTTTTTACCTGTGGCGCCGAAGTGCTAGAAACCAAAAGACAGCCCGCCGCGCAAATTGCGGCATGGCTTGCTAATCCGAAAATTTTAACGATATTCAAGGCCGATAAGGTTCTAAACCTTATGTCTGAATCCGAAGCTTTTCTAATCTACAAGGGGCAAACAAATGAAACTTAAATTTAAACCATCAATAACTTGGCTTATCTCAATAGCCGAAAATGATGACCAAGAGGGGTTTTGTCTGGCCTGTGGCGCAGAAGGACAAGCCGCAGAGCCGGACGCCGCAGGGTATCCGTGCGACGAATGCGGGGAGAGTGCGGTTTATGGCGCGGAAGAATTAATAATTAGCGGAATTTTCACATATGAAAAAGAGGCGCACGAATGAAAATTCATTTTGTGCGCGAAAGCGCGAACAGCAAAACCGGCAAAATTCCCGTTACCTACTCGCAACGGGGAACGTGCCCGCCATCATGCCCGCATTATAGGTCGGATTGTTACGCGGAAGACTATTTCACGCGCATGGTATGGGATAAAGTGCCGCAGCGCGGGGGAACATTATCAGCCTTGTGTAAGAGCATCGCAAAGTTGCCAGACGGCCAGCTGTGGCGTTTTAATGTGGCGGGCGACTTGCCTGGTTTCCGGGAAAATTTAGATAAAAATGCTTTGCGCCAGATAGTCACGGCAAATATGGGAAAGCGCGGTTTCACATACACGCATAAGCATGGCCGAAACGTGATTAAAGCCGCCAAGGAAGCGACAGCAAAAGGCTTTGTTATAAACTTATCAGCCGATGATGCGGGGCACGCTGACAGGCTCGCACGGCATGGCTTGCCTGTTGTTTGCATTGTGCCGATGGATACACCGGCAAAGAGCGCAACGCCAGAAGGGCGGGAAATTAGGGTATGCCCAGCGCAATTACGCGATACCACTTGCGACGCTTGCGAATTGTGCTCACGGCCAGCGCGTTCGGTAATCGTAGGCTTTCGGGCGCACGGCGGGCGCGCAAAAATTGCAGATAAGCGGGCGCGTAAAGTTATTCCGATCGCGAGCGCAAAATGCTAAACATACAATTTTTGGACCGTTACAGGGTGCAATTTAGCGACCGAAAAAAGGCATCCTACCATATGGCGAGCGATCCGATTGATGCCGTCCAAACCGCAGCAGGTGCCGGTTTTTATAGCGCAACGTGCGAAACCTTTTTTAACAAGGGGCCATATGGCCATGATGGCTATGCACTATATAAAGTAATCATGAAATTCCCTAAAAATCGTGAAGTACTAAGAAGCGCAACCGTAATTGTTGACGAAGGGGGAAAATAATGGAATTTAAAGCTGGCGACATTGTCCGCTTCACTTGCCCCGAAGCGGGCGAAGAAAATGACCTGTATGAAGTTGAGGAGGCATTTTACGACGTCGACGTGTACATGCCAGAGCCGCGTATGCATGTCCGCTTGTGCGGCGACGAGTTCACTATTGCACCGGTATTCATTTTGTGCCCCTTCGAATTTACCCTCGCCACTCTGCCGGAGACCGAATAAATGACCGATTACGAAAAAGGCTATCAAGCGGGGAAATTAGGCGCAAAGTCTAATTATCCTAATAATGCAAACTATGTTCGCGGGTTTCAAGCCGGTACGGTATGGCTTATGCGCCAAGTTGAATTAGATACACCATTCGAGAGCATGACACCAAGCGGCACCAATGACACAAGCCCCGACTATTGGAACGCATAGCACTAGCCCGACCCAGGAATTTTCTGGGCGGGTTTTTTTATTGCCATCGCAAAAGCAAATAAACCCAGGCGCATATGGAAATCGTTGGCATCCTCGCCCTCCCGCTCGCTCATCCAAAACGGCCAGCCGATCATCCGAACCGCTTCATGTCCTGCCCGCGTTTTGGTGTTTGGGTTTTCCCTGTCGTGGTCCGCTACGACCATCCCGCCGGTAAGCCTCCCCGCAATTTTCACCAAGTTATGGGCGCTAAAGCAGATATGAATCGTTGCCGGCTTTCGCAAAGCTTTCATGCCGGCACGGACTGATAGGCCGGTAGCGTAGCCTTCGCATAGAACGTGCGACCCGCCACCCTTGATTACGAATTCTGCACCTGTTGTGCGTTGGCCAGACAAAAACCGTTTCTGTCCCTGCTCATCAATCAACTGGCAACCGATCAGGACATCATCCGAACGCATTGGGATTACCAGTAACCGCACGCCTTTCGTATTCCAAACGTATCCGACATCATCAGCAAAACCCTTCTTTATTAGATAAGGATGATTCGCTACCTCGCATTGCCCCAAGATCCACTTCGCCCTAGCTGCTGCTTTATCCTGGGTTGCTTTGGTTTCCCGCTCCACTTCCTTGCGCCTTTGCGCGAAGACCGTCCGATCAGACCCTTGTGTCCTACCACTTTGCCAAACATTAACTGACAGGTCGGTTGCCTGATTCTTAGCAAATCCATAATCACCCATGAACTTAACGGTTCCGTTGCGCTTCTTTGGGTGGTCTTCTGTGAAGAACCTGCACCACTTCCCGATAACCGGAACACGATCAATCAAAATGCCATGACTACGACAAAAGTCTAAGAATTCCATCATTCACCCCATTGACTTGCCATTGCTTCAGCAATCCCAGAAAAGGTAGTGCTACGCAGTTTCCAACGATTTGCGGATGGCCCAAGGTAATGAAGCCGCTCGCGCTTACTCCTTGGCAGCTTCATCATTTCATCATAAACATTATTAGTTTCTACCAAGGGCGGAAGACCCTTTAACCACAGGCAAGTTCTTTTCTGCTCCAAGTGGCCAAACATAAACGGCTGGATGATCTGGCTAGGCTTGCGGATCTTGGTGGAAATGACAGATACAGGATTTTCTAGGCAAATTTTATCTATTGGTGCATTGAGCAAAGCCCTCACGAATTCCAGCGCAACTTGCTGGCGACCATCCGCAACTTTCTGTTTGAAATGTGCCGCACCAGAAACGGCTATGTCTGTGCAGGGGGGGTGAGCAATCATCATGTCCCAATCATGGTCTAGAATGTCTATCACGTTCCCTAGATAGTGATCGCCTGATGCAGATGATTCGCACGGTAGGATGTCGCAGGACATCGCATAGTGGCCTTGCTTTAGAAATGCGTCCCTGACCGTCCCAGAGTACTCACACGCAACCAAAATTTTCATTTTCTCCCCCTTTTTATGCTTCTTATGTACGCTTTTAGCCGTTGGTCTATGAAATTCAGGACATCTTGGTTTGGTCTTAACATCACGGTGTTGTCTAATCCGCGAGGAAAAACGCCAAACTTTTCTTTGTAAGTATGCGCCGCCCTTCCAGGAGACCATCCCGCGTGATCAATATGCCACCGGATCATTCCCCACCACTCTTGTTTGTTCTGTCTTGTCTGACCTGTATTTAACTCTTGCAGTTCTCCAGGAACGCTGATTACTGCATTTTTTCTTTCCCTAACAAACCCGCAGCTTAGACATATGTCGCTGGTTGGAACCCACAACGCGCCGCATGACGGACACTTGGACTCTGATTTCTCTTTGTCTGTTGGTTCTTTCTTAGCTTTTTCCTTCCCATCATCTAACTCTGCAACTCCTTCGTGATAGATCTGATCCCAATCCTCGCGGAACCGCAGGTAATTCCCGCTGTGATCTAGCCACATGGCAAACTCTTTACCCTCATTGCCGCGCATAACGCGCCCCATCTGTTGTATATGGCTGGATAAAGACTTGCTGAATGGCCTAGCTGATATACCGATCATCACATCAGGAACATCAAAGCCTTTGGTTAGGATGTCTGTGGCAATTAATCCATGTATCTCCGTATCTGGCTTGCCAAAGTCTTTGATCACATCTTGCTTAAACTTATCTTCATCCCGATAGCTGATGGCGATAAAGTTATAGCCCTGCTCTGCAAACTTCTTGGCTAGATCTGCGCCGTGCGCTACGCCAGAGCAAAACACAATGGTCTTCCGTGGCCGCTTGAATACTTCGTGCGTCTTCTTAATCCACTCGGTCACGATATCGCCTGTGATCTTCATTCCCCGTTCTGTTGTTTCAGCAGGTGACCATTCGCCGGCCACCTTTTTAGCGCCCACCATGTTTATTTCTTTGGCTATGAATACGCGCAATGGAACAAGAACCTTATCCTCTACCAGTTTTGCTGTGGTAATTACATTAACAACGCTTTCATATACACGGCCAATGCCCTTGGTGAATGGGGTAGCAGACAACCCTATTACCCGAATGCTGGGGTTGTTCTTGATGAACTCTATTGTCTGATCCCGCATTGCATGGCATTCATCCACGATGAGTAGATTAAGACCTGGAAATGATCCCCTGCGCTCTAGCGTCTGCGCTGAACAGATTTGTATCTTTTCATGGGGGCGGTAGCGCCAATGACCGGACTGAAGTACACCGTGATCTATGGCGTATCTGTCCAGTCGTTGGCTAGTTTGCTCGCACAGAATAATCCGATCAAGCAACATCGCAGCTTTGTTTCCCTTACCCCTTGTAGCTTCAAGCAACGATATGGCCATCTCGGTCTTACCTGCGCCCGTTGGGGCATAGAGAACTTGAGATCTCAGACCCGCTACGAATCCACTCCGCAGCTGATCCAAGATCTTGTTCTGATAATCCCGTAAAGCAAGTGCCGCCATGTTATTGGATTCCCAATTTCTTCAGCTTCTTCTGCTGAATTGCCACCTGTTTCTTCAGCTGGGCGTTTTCCTCTTGGAATGCATCCCTGCTTGTCTTGATGGAGTTGAGTTCAATACGCAGCTGTTTGTTCTCCTCGCGCAATTCATCCAACAGATCGCCGGCAGCTTTCTTGTCGCTGTCAGTACCCTCAAGATGGGCGATGGCCAGACGTTGTGTCAGTTCTTCGTTTTGTTTGATAAGAGCGTCTTGCATTTCCCGCTCGCTATCGTGTTCAGGATGTACTTCCTCAACCACTACAGGCTTTGCTTTTACGGCCATCTCATGAACCGCGCCGCCTCGCTCAAACTTCCGAGGCTCTGTTTTCTTTGCGCTACCTTCTTCACGAAATTTAGCGACCATAGTGTGACTAACACCGCAATGTTTAGATATAGCCCGATCGCTCCACTCGCCCCACTCAAAGTCATCAAGCATGGCCATAACAATCTTGCGCTTGTCCATGTTTGAGCGCCGCGCACCGTGGATTGCATTAGCTGAGAAAGAATGCAGCAACGCCTCACGCAGCGTCCCATCCATAACAATGGCCTCAACCTCTGTATTGCCCAGACGTTGATTGGCAAAGTACCGATGGAAACCGTCCGCAAGATACAAACTGCCCCCGTCATCAAACAACGTGATCGCAGGGAAAACATCCCCATCCTTCATCGCTTCTGCATATTCCTCAATTACAGGTTGGCTTAACTCTGCACGATTTTGCGTCCCGCAATCTATGCGGATCTTGCTCATTTCTACTTTCATAATGCCCCTTTGCCTACGTTGAAATTCTCAAATACCCAGAACCACCAATTCATCTGGCAAAGTTACCAGATAGAAATTACGCCGTCAACAGTTATATTCATATTAAATGTATCAGCCAGTAATTCCGTTTATAGATTCCCCAAGGGTGATTAGCCGAGGGGTGGCTTCTCACCTCGCCCAGAGGGCCACTCAATGTGGGGCACTCCTAGCGCACGCAGAACGCAGCGATTCATCGATCAGGGATCTTGTCTCACCATGTTTCCCTGTCTTCTCCAGTCCCTCGCTAACAGGCTGGGAGGGTTATCTTGGGGGTGATTCCAAGCCCTGTCTTCTCTTCCGAGCCACCGATACAGGTGCGCTGCTAACGGGCGGAGACCGACCCAAAAGAAAAACCCCTACGGCTGGGTTTCAGGTCGCGGTGATGGAGAGCAGGACGCCAAAGCTCATTCGCCACCGAAACCCATGCGTAGGGGTTTTGAAGCGTTCTTTCGCCCATCACGGCGACCTGATCTTTCTCTCAGGTAAACGGATGGTATTGGAAGATTTTTAACAAGTCAAGATAAAAAAGGCGCGGCAGGTGCGGGGGCGTAGAGTGGCCCAAAAGGGGGAGAAACCACCATATCACCGCTGATTCCGCTTTGCCTATTTGCCGCGCCAAACGGCTGGGGACTGACTAGGAGTTCTAGTACTCCTGGCGGCGGATCACGCGCCTACCTGTCAATCCCCATGCGTTTGGTTCAGCATCGCTACAGCCTCTACAGGCGATTTTACCACCGCAAGCCTACCGCCAGTCCAATTAGTGAAGAAATCCGCCTCTGCGTCCGTTAGGGAACGCTTGGAGGGGGGTTTATCACCGTCCTTGACTTCCATTAGCAGGGTTTCACCCCGATATCCCACCAATAGGTCTGGAAGTCCATCCCCTTGGCTGACTATCCTGACGAAAGCCCCCGCCTCGCGCAATGCCTCCACGATGTCATTTTGGTTTGCGTCTATGCGATTGGCTCGTCTCACCGCCTGAAAATAACAGATAAAAAATATATTTCCAAATGCTATTGACACGGTATTTTCTGCCAGTTATATTAATTGGTCACCCAACTGACAGGAGATAAAATGAGCAATGATGAAATATCTCAAATAGAGTTTGAGAATGCAAAAAAAATATATCTACAGATAGGAGCCTTGGCGTTGACGTTGTCAAAAACCAAAGCTGAAGCTGTCATTGGTTTGGCTATGTCTTATGTGGCGTTGTGTGATGCGGTCGGTATAAATAAAACAGCAGTAGTTGGGCTGATTGTTGAACTTATTGAAAACATGGAAAAAATGGATGTTTTTGATAGTTTTGAGAAGGGGACAAAACAATAATGAAGCTGACCAATAAATTTAATCTTCCGCAGACGTTTATTAACGTCATAGAACGTCCCACCTATACCAAAGGGAAGGCCAATATCTCTGCTACGGAGATGATAAACAGCCCGCAAATTGTCCAGCTGAAAAGAAAGCATTGGGACGATATAGAGCAAGACGCAAGCGAAATGGTGTGGGCGTTGTTTGGATCCGCTGTGCACTCCGTCCTTGAGCACGGTAAAGGCGATACCCATATCGTAGAGGAAAGGCTTCACGCCAACGTTGACGGCTGGAATATCTCCGGTGCTATCGATCTGCAAGAGATTGTCGATGGCGGGATTATCGTCAGCGATTACAAAACAACCGGCGCGTGGGCGGTAATGAATGAAAAGGTTGACTGGGTTAGCCAGCTGAATATCTATGCGTGGCTTGTAGAGCACAACAAGAAGATTCCGGTAAAGAAGATACAGGTTGTAGCCATCATCCGCGATTGGTCTGCCAGAGATGCCAAAACCCGTGATGGATACCCGCAGTCACCTGTAACTACGATTGATATCCAGCTGTGGCCATTTGAACAGCGGGAAGCTTTTATCAAGAACCGTATCTCTTTGCATAGCGCAGCCAACTTTTCTATGGAAACAGGGGAGTCTTTGCCAACCTGTACGGCAGAGGAAATGTGGGAGAAACAGACCACTTACGCAGTAAAGAAGGAAGGTGGCGTTAGGGCGAAGAGCGTGCACACAACACAAGAGGAAGCAGAACAGGCTTTGGCAAAGGGGTACTTCATCGAAGTTAGGAACGGAGAAAGAACTCGGTGCGGTTCCTATTGTCAGGTAAGCCAATTTTGTGAGCAGTTTAAGAAATATAACGAAACTAAGGAGCAAGTATGAAATATTCAGAAATAGCAGCCATCAACGTGAACGAGCACGTTGAGAAGAAACAGAATTTGTCTTACCTGTCGTGGGCGTGGGCGGTCGATCAGCTTTTGCGCTTGGATGACAATGCCATGTGGGAGTACCACCCTCCCCAGATGTTTGGTGAGACCATGATGGTGTTCTGCACGGTCACGGCTTTTGGTCGTAGTCGGACTAGTCAGTTGCCGGTCATGGATCACCGCAACAAGTCCATCATCAATCCGGACAGCTTTCAGGTGAACGTAGCGATGCAGCGTTGCTTGGCTAAAGCCATAGCCCTTCACGGTCTGGGTATGTATATTTTTTCGGGCGAAGACCTGCCTATGGAAGATAAGAAGGAAGAACCAAAGGACGAGCCGAAGAAGGTTGAGGCTAAAAAGTTTGAGGCAGTACCCGCTGTTATCTCCGGTGAGGATGCTGCATGGCAGATCAAGATATCAACGCAGTCCGACAACAAGGACGAATGGGTGGCTACTGTAATTGCTTCAGCCCAGCTGGCCCTCGATATGGCAGCTTCACGGAAAGACGTATTGACCATCTACAGGGTGAATAAAGAAATCATTGAGAAACTGTCATCTATATCCATAAAAGATCACAAGGATCTGATGGCTAAATTTGGTGAATTTAAAACGAAGTTTACGGAGGAAAAATAATGGCTAGCGTATGTAAAGTAATCATCCTTGGTTCGCTTGGTAAAGACCCAGAGATTCGCAGCGGGAGCGATGGCAGTTCTATCGTCACCATTTCTGTTGCAACATCGGAGAACTGGAAGGATAAATCTGGAGAGAAACAAGAGCGGACAGAGTGGCACCGCATTGTTATTTTTGGAAAGTTGGCAGAGATTGCGGGCAAGTACCTGCAAAAAGGTAGTTCTGCTTACTTTGAAGGCACTCTGCGGACTCGGAAGTGGGAGGACAAATCTGGCGTAGACAGATACACAACGGAGATTATTGCCGACAAAATGCAGATGCTCTCGCGCCCCCAGGAGTCTAAGCAAGGCAAGCAAGACGCTGCTGTTGAAGAAGACATTCCCTTCTAGCCATGAAGACATCCCAATTTGAGGCAATTAAGGTTGCGCTCAAGCAGGACAGAACTGGGCACATCCTGACCTTAAATATCCACCCTGACGAAATCCCAGACGACATTTTGCGGGATTTTGTTGGGGCTAGATATCAGGTTGTTATGGTCAGGTTGAATGACAACAACAAACCAATGGAGCGTCAGAAAGAACACGGTAATTCAGTACAGCTTGCTGGAATTCTTTGCAGGGATAAGAACTTCCTTCAATTTCTTAAAGAAACAAATCAAATTTTAGGAGCAACAGAAACGGAAGCTGTGAACTGGATGTATTCAGAATTGCAAATTTCTTCAAGAACAGAGTTGGAAACCAATACCGAAGCGGCAAAACATTTAAAAACAATTAACGAGGAATACAAAGCATGGAACCTACAAAATTAATTCCGTATTCAGTTCACCTGCGAGAAGATATTTATACTAAACTTAAAAAAGCAGCGGGAGAAAGAAAAGCTTCATCTCTGGTTCGTGATGCCATTACGATGATCATTGAGGGTGACGATGCTTTTAATTCTGGCTACAACAAAGGCATCCGCGATGCAATTGCCGTAGTCAAAAAGAACGAGGATGCAAACCTTGTCGCCGTTGGTGGAGAAACCATTGCAGAGATGTTGCTCAACGAATTGCGGGAGTTGATCATCAAACCAAAAACCATCAAATGATTTACTTAGCAGAGTTAGAAGCGCGTGTAGCGGGAATACCATGCCTTATCGGTGTAATTGAATACAAGCAAACCAAAGGTTCTTATTCCCGCAATGCGCCTAGCGACATTGATTACCGTGACTGTACATACATGGATTGGGAGATCCTTGATAGTCGCGGAAGAAAGGCTTCCTGGTTGCAAAAAAAAGTAACCAATGCGGATGAAATAGAAAATAAAATAATCAATTACATGGAGATGAAATGAAAAAAGAAAGCAAAGCAACACGCATCCGAAGATATCTTCTTATTAATGGTGTTACAGATGCTGGGGCTATTACAGATGCAACTATAGCCAAGGTGGTGAAATGCCATGTTAGCTACGTCTACATGGTTAAGAAGGCGATGGATAAGGTAGCGCCTGTAAAGTTTAAAGATCAAGTAGTAGAAAAGAAAAAGTTTTCAGAGTTCGATGCTTCCCCCAAAGCCATAGCATGGAAGAAGCAAAACCCGTGGTTTGGCGTAGACAAAGATAAAACCAATCACGCCATTGGATTGTGTATGGAAGCCCATGCGCAAGATATCGACCCCAAGTCCAGTTGGTACTATACGTTCATTAACCAAGGGATGTTGAAATACGTTCCGCCACGGGATGAAATTGCTGAGTGGAAAGCGCGGAATGACGGTACGCCCTTTGTTGGTTCTGGAGTCAAAGAAATATTTAAACAAGCGGCAGTTGACTTCAACAAAATACTGGACAAAGAGTATGCGGCAAAGGGTGCGCTAGACCATTGGGAGAACGCTGTAGCCCCCAAGTCAATCCTCGATGAGGCGAAGGACATTATCTATGGCGACAGGGAAAAGACCTACGGCGCACCTGATAAGAACCTGAAGTCCATCGCAGGATACTGG
>Ga0181348_1001258_pt1 | contig 11151 bp, 15 predicted proteins | sample Su13VDMM110DN_FD_130092 | JGI IMG/M metagenome (GOLD analysis project Ga0181348, IMG submission 130092) | Freshwater viral communities from Lake Michigan, USA - Su13.VD.MM110.D.N | ecosystem: Environmental > Aquatic > Freshwater > Lake | place: USA: Michigan | collected 2013-07-16
ATGGATAAAGATGGTAATAAAAAAGAGTCCATGAAGAAAGCTCTTAAAGATAAAGGCCATAAAGGCAAGAAAGGCAAGTCAGGCAAGAAAGCAATGAGCTCTAAACAAGCAAAATATTTCGGTAAAAAGTAATTTAAACCGTAGCTATAAATGCGCCAGATTTGACAGGTTTAAATATATTTTTAATACCTCTTACTTGTATTGCTCTGAATACAAAGTAAGGCCACCATACAATCATAGGAATTTTTTTAAATTTTATATTACTATTTGTAACGGTTGGAAGTTTTGCATCCCATAATTTAATAACTACAGGTGTATTGTCGTAAGTGCTAACGTTGGAAATAATACCGCCGCGAGTAGGTTTGCGGCCAATGTGCCAATAATTATCATACTGGCCAAACTCCATATGGCAATCTGTACCATGCTTTATAAATTTTACATTTTCTATTGTATAATTTACTATAGAACCTTTTAATGTAATGCCGTTTTTTATAGGCGATAAAGTACAATCACTGATCGTTATATTTTCCCCTCTAACTGCGTCAATGCAATCTTCAACGCCCCCGTCAATAGTACAATTATTAACAGTAACGTTATTACAATTTGAAAATTTTAATATATCAGAATATTCTTCAGCTATTGCATTTTCTGGAATATTTCTATTTGATATGTACGTACCATCTGTATAATGAGATTCGAAATTTTTATCAGCCATATATTGTATTTATTTAATTTCACCACGCGCCCGAAGAATTACTATATTTTTTTGATGAGCTTCTTGAACTAGTTCCTTGTTTTGGCCTTTGTAAGCCACGGCATAGTTGTTAGTTATAAGCCACTCATTAACGTTTATACCGTCTTTAGTTTCTATAATAGCTAGTATTCTTCCGAATTTATCGTCAGGATCAATTGCAGTAGTTATTTTAACAATTTTATTCTCAACAAGTTCTTTAAGTTTACTTTTAGAAAGCTCACCACGGGTCTTTTCGTCTTTATCTTTTGTGCGGCTTTCTGGCGTATCAATTCCATTTAAACGAACTCGTTGGTTGCGGTACCAAACCCCAAAACCAAGATCTAGATCAATTTCAATAGTGTCACCATCAATTACTTTAGTTACTTGTGCTGAATAGATATACATATAACATATATTTATAAGCTTTTATTGAAGTAATTAGGCAAGATTAATATGTATAAGAGCAAATAACATAAATATTGTTATGAGACAGTCTTCAGAAAATATGTTAATATACGAAACATATAAAAAAGTATTAGATTATGAAAATGTTTTAAACCCGAATGACGGTAATCGGTACCAGTATAGTGTTGATGAGTATACACATAATGGTCAAATGTATAGTATATATGCTGATATCTATAAAGAAAAAAAAGCAACAGATGTTAAGCCACGGCGCGGCGAAGATGGTTATGGCAGTACTGATATATATTCTTTAGTAGGTACCGATTTTAGTGCTTTAAAAATCTACAAGTATGTTGATGATACAAGTGTTTTAGTTACAGATGAAAATTTAATTGATAGGATGGGTAAGGAAATATTAGAACTTTATAATAATCGAAAATAATATGAAAACATATGAAGACAGTAATATAAACGAAGCATATAAAGAAGTTAACAATGCGAATATAAAGATGTTAAATAACACTTGGGATACACGTATAGTTGTAACTGAAGTATTGAGGCCGAACCAAATAGATGAATATAATGTCTATGATGCAACGGCAGAAATATTAGGTCCTCGTTGGAATTCAACCAGTGGAGATGAAATCTATATGGCTGCATACAATTTCATGTATGATGAAATGTCTGAAGATGAGGATATAGATGATATTGATCAAGATGATACCCAGTATCACAGTGCTGATAATGTATGTGCTAGATTTTGTGCATTAATTGCAGAGAAAATTTACGGTGGGCAGATGAGCGATCAACTAGCAGCTCAGTATATTAAATCTATATACCCTATTGTTCGGCCAGGCATGCCTGAATAATAGGTAGAATTTAATATATTATATATTATATAAAATAGATATATGAGTATAGGTACTTCTAAGATACCGTCAGTCCCTACAATGATAGGCAATTTACTATACTCTGCATCAAGTGTATTATCAGGCGCTATTGCTACGGGTAATGTTTTTGCAAATGACGATTTGGTTGTAACTAGATTATTGATTTGTAAAAGTTGTGAGTTTTTTATACCAGAGCAAACAAGATGTGGTAAATGTGGATGTTTTATGGAGAATAAAGTTAAACTATTAAATGTTAAGTGTCCTGTTAATAAATGGTAAAAAATAATTAACTATTATATAAATATAATATATGGGATTTACTAGAACTATTACAAATGAAAATCAAACAGGCTCCGGAGTTAACACTTTAAACGGTCGCGGCGGATTAGTAGCTTTATCTGCTATTGCTGCTAACAATACTGCTACTGGTACGTACCCCGCAGTCAGACTCAATCAAACCCTTAATGAAAGGTTAACAGCCTATCTATTAGATTCGTCTTTTGTTCAATCGACGTATAATGGTGGGGTAGTTTACATTACTAATCAAAACGGTGTTTTTAGTTATTATGCTGGCACGACAGTCAATACAGTTTTCCCATTTAAACTTTATGTCGATCCTTTAGATGGTTATAATACTATTGGATACAGCTTGACTGCAACAGGTCAAGAATGTGCATCTGGTATTCAAATCGGTTCAGTGTATTGGACGTTAAGTTCAACAGCATTATCTGGTACATCAGCAGGTACAAGAATGCCAATTGAAGTTAATAATACACCAGGACCTAATTCAACAATGCCATCAATTAGTACCACGACTCAAGTATTTTGTCTTAATACAGCATCATTAGGTGGCAGTTATATTTGCGATCAAGATAGACGTCGAGTAATCCAAGCTGTTTTGTAAAGGTTATTATATACAATTAAAACCCGAGTTTAACGCTCGGGTTTTTTTATAAATAGTTATATGGACGAGTATAAAAAAATATTTGAAGTGTATAAAAATAACCTTATACTAGAAATGTCCTCAGGTCAAGGTGCGGTGGGGTATGATCAACAAAGAAAGCCTAGTAATTATAAACAATCTCCTTCTAATGATTATAAAAATAGTTACGGTCCTATTACAAATACTAGCCAATTACCAGGTGGGTCAGCATCTAAATTTAGTCCAGCTGGTGTTTCTCAAGGGGTTAGTATAGATGAAGAAGAAGTTGTTATAAATGGATACGGTAAAATGACTCGCGGCGAACTTAATAAACTATATTATAAAGTAAAAGCCGAAATACAGAAATTAAAAAACAAAGAACAAATAGAAGGTAAATTAGGTTTATTAAAAGTTCTTAATAAACATATGAAACGATAATGAAGAAATCGCCTTATTATTTTGAGATTAAAGACATATTGACGCAATTTGTTACTGCGTTCGATGATATTGTTATCAAAAGATATAATATAGACCGGTCGATTGAAGATAGAATTAGTGTTAGATATGTTTACTCTCCTAAGCAGAGAGTTTTATATGATATTATTAACACTGGAAAAACGATGACCATGCCTGCAGTTGCAGTATCAATTGACGGTATATCCCGAGACAGTACTCGAGTGTTTAATAAATTAGATGGGTTTTATTATAATAAAAATAATAAAGATTCAGCACATTTAAAATCACCTATACCGATTAATATATCAATTAAAATGTCTATTATTACTCGGTTTCAAACAGACATGGATCAAATTTTAAGTAATTTTATACCGTATTCAAACCCGTATGTAGTAATTAGTTGGAAGATGCCTAATGATTTGGGGCTAGGGCAGTTGCAAGAAATAAGAAGTGAAGTTTTATGGAACGGTGAAATGGCTATAGAGTATCCGGTAGATTTAACCGGTACAGATAAACAACGGATTACAGCTGATACATCTTTTACTATTAAAGGCTGGTTATTTAAAGACGCTGATAGTGCTGTTAATAATATATATTACATAAAAGAGAATTTCTATGCTGAGAATATATTAACTGGGTATGATGAATTATCTGGCAACACATATACTTTCCCCGTATCATCTGGTTTAATAAATGAATTAGAAGTTAAAGAAGTATCTGGAACACCTACTATATCTAATTGGTTTTATAAGAGTGTATTAGTGGATAGTAATCACACTCTAACAGTAGGCACTACGGGAGTAGTTATGCTATATGGTACTAACTTTACAAAGTTACAAGGACTTTTATTATCGTCTAATAATCCAACAGTATATACATCTGCTGTTACTGCAGTTAATGGATTTACTAGACAGGCTGATTTAAATGGTCAAATAATACCAGCTTATAATGTTATAAATGATAATATACTAACATTTAATTTACCTTTATTAAATAGGAATTTTGGATTACCTAATAGTTTAAATGTATTTGTACCTTTCAACCCGGCAGGTTATAGTACATCAGCCCAAACATACTTGAGCGCATTTCAGCCAGTTAATACGTACTTAGCTATCGTTTAATATATGGTAATAGAATTACCGTAGAATAGTATTAAATAATTGAATGGCTCAAGACAATAAAAGCTTCAATCAAAGCGGTTTCTTTAAAAATTTAGCTAATAAATTACCGTATCAAACGTTAGATTTAAATTCTGTACTTGCGCAATTAAATCCTAAATACGAGACTTTTCAAGATACTGGTTCAAGAAGAACAGAAGCTTTAGCTAGACAATCCATATTTTACGATAATGATTATAACAATACTCCTTCTGGTTCAATAGCTAAAGGTGGTATATATAACGATTTAGTATACGCTAATATACAGGCTGATAAAGGCCCTCGTATGATGGATTATAGAGTAATGGCAGCCTTTTCAGAAATTTCAGAATGTTTAGATGAAATCTGCGATGAATGTATTAATAAGAATGATAGTGGTGAGATTGTAAAGCTTGTATTTAAAAATTTAGATTTAGAAGATCATGAAAAAAATACAGTGTTAGGGGAGTTTTATAAGTATGTTCAGAATTTTGAATTAGAGCGTAAAGGGTGGGAATACTTTAGACAATTATTAGTTGAAGGAGAAGTATATTTTGAACATGTAATTCATAAAGCTTTTCCAGGCGAAGGTATTTTAGGTGCCGTTCAATTGCCTGGTGAACTTATCGATCCAATTTTTGATAATATTCAAAACATGATTATAAAAGGATACATATTACGTAAACCTATTTTTGATCCAAGCAAACCAAATAAGGTTGAAAAGTTTGAGTTTATCCCGATGGATAAAAATCAAATAACATATGTTAGTTCAGGTATTTGGAATCAAGATAAGACTTTTAGATTACCTTTTATTGAAAACGCAAGACGGGCTTATAGACAACTTTCTTTAATCGAAGATAGTATTGTCATATACCGGTTAGTAAGAGCACCAGAACGGTTAGTTTTTAATGTTGATGTCGGTAATATGGCCCCTCCTAAAGCTGAAGCATATTTGCGTAAATTAATTCAAGAGTATTGGAGTAAGAAAACATTTGATAGTACACAATCTGGACCAGTTCAAAAATTTAACCCACAATCAATGTTAGATAGTTTTTGGTTTGCAAAACGAGCCGGTAGTGAAGGCACTTCAGTTCAGCAATTAGCAGGCGGTGCTAATTTAGGCGAGCTTACTGACTTAATGTACTTTGTAAATAAACTTTACAAGGCATTAAAAGTGCCTACAAATAGGCTTAATACAGAAAGCGTATTTAAAGACGGTAATGAAATTTTGAGAGAAGAATTAAAGTTTGCGCGTTTTATTATTAGATTACAACAGAACTTTGCAAACGGGTTAAAAAATGGATTTTTAACACATTTAAAATTAAAAGGTATATCTGATAAGTTAAATATAAAAGAGCAGAATTTTTATCTTGAATTTAATGTACCAACCAATTTTTATGAGTTAAGAGAAAATCAAAAATTAGAACTTAAAGTTACTAATTTTACAAGTTTAGTAGCTAATCAGACTATATCATCAACGTATTCGCAGAAAAAATATCTCGGTTGGAGCGATACTGATGTTAAGGCTAACAGAGAGTTCTTAAGAAAAGATAAAGAACTAGAGTGGGAATTAGCTCAAATTGTTGCAGGTGGGCCAAATTGGAGAGAACAAATGATATCAGGCGGCGGCGCTGGTGGTACACCGGCAGATGCTTCAGGTAGTGCCCCTGGCGGGTCTGCAGCACCGCCATCTTTTGGATCACCAGCAGCTGACGGAGCTCCTCCTGAAGGAGAAGCGCCCCCAGCAGATACTACTGAAGCACCTCCTGCTGCAGCAGCACCACCAGCTTAATAAATAAAAGAAATGGCACGTTGCGATATCACTCCTATCTCGGCTTTTCAAAGCACTAATCTTTCTTCAAAGATCACATCGTTCGACAGGTTATCTGATAGAATACTAAGATCACTCGGTTACCCTTATATAAACGTAGAAGTTCATAGGGATCAGCTATATGAAAACATTAGTATAGCTAGTGAAATGTTTGCAAAGTTTGCTGGTTATACTCGCGAGTATATGGTGTTTAATAGTGATATGTATGTTAAGGATTACGGCATGAAGCTTGATGCCTTATTTACCGCTAAAGTGTCTGATACTTTTGCTCAGCAAATACAAAATAAAAACGCAAACCCCCAGTATTCAAAATATATAAACAATGATAGTAATGTGTTTATTGCTACAAGTTCAATACCAGGCACTTATTTTACATCAATGTCATCGATATCAGCTACGCTGATTGGTGGCACTTCAGCAAACCAGGTTATCGATTCTACAATTTATAATTACATAACGAATCAAAATAATGCGTTAAAACAATATTTTACTCAAAGTGTCCAAACTTCTATAACGTTATTAGGGGATGCAGTTCAAAATACAGGGGTAGGATTTTTAAATAGTTTTGATTATGATGTTATGGATTATAGAAAAGTTATAGCTGTTGTAGATTTTGAAGAAGGGTCAACAACTGGTATCAATACATTGTTTACGATTGAGCAAACATTAGCTCAACAAACATATTTTAGTTATGCAATGGGTAACTACGGGTTTGATTTAATTAGCTGGTATGTATTAAAAGATTGGTTAAAGATGAGAGAGAAGCTTTTAGCTACAAAACCTTCATATGATTTTGATGATAGAACGCAAATCTTAAGGTTATATCCGCAACCAAGATCTAGTCGTGATAGCAGCACACAATATTATGGGGTGATTCAATGCTATGTTGAAAGACCTTTAAAAGATATTATTAAAGAACAATGGGTGTATCAATATTCATTAGCTTTAACAAAAATTGTTTTAGGTAGAATAAGAGGTAAATTTTCTGGGACTACTCTATTCGGTGGAGGTTCAATTAACGCTGATATGTTAGATGAGGGGATAAAAGAAAAAGAAGCATTAGAAACTAAACTATATGAAGGAGCGCCAGGGTTTGGAGATGCTGAGCCGCCAATGTTCTTTGTCGGGTAATACTAAATAATTGTATGAAGTTTAACCAATTAGTGCAATATATTTTAAGCGAGGCTAAAGGGGTCGACCCGATGAAGTTTGCTTATAAAGGTGCACCAATGGGGTTTAGAAGAGATACAGGAATTAGTAATCCAGAAAAATTTGTATCTACTAATAAAGGGCCTGGAGATAAAGGGGTGTATATTTTAGATAATTTACATAGAATTTTAAGAGCTGCATTGCTTGTTACTGCTAGCGACCCAGCAGCTGGTTCTGAATTAAAAAGAGTCTTCGAACAGTTCGGTAAAGTTTATTTTACATATAAGAATAATCTAGACGAAGTAAAATCTGTAGAAGATAGATTAAGCAAATTAAAAGACTCAGACTCTGATTTTGGTATTACATTAAAAGAAAGATTAAAAGAATATACAAGATTGACGGAACTTTCTAAATTAAAAGTAGACGAAGCAACGCCAGATGTTATTGCAGCTGTGCAAGATTTAGTAAAGGAAGGGTCGATTAATTTTGTTAACAAACTTAAAGAAAGAAAGAGTCAGGTATTTAAGTCTCTCGATTCGATAGAAGCTGATATAGATGGTGATAATGAGAAAGCAGCTATTAAGTTTTTAAAAGACATATATAGAGGTAAATCAGAGTTCGAACCGTTATCTAAGTTTGTAGAAGCAGAAAAAATTGAAGGTAAGAACCCAGCAGTTCGGATGTTAACAATATACAAGACTATAATTGATATAATGGTAAAGAATAATTTAGTTGATAATATTGAAAAAACATTTAACTTTATTACTAATCAAACATCAAAGGTTCGTTCTATAGCTGAACCTACAGCGGGTAGAATGGCAATGAAAGCAAAAGACCCAGCATTATTAAAGGTTATAGCTTTTATAAAACAAAAAGAATTTGATAAAGCTAAAGTAGCTATAAACACTACCAATTTACCTAATAATTTAAAATCAGGGTTAATGAATGATATTGAAAAATTAAAATTAGGACAAGTTAAGGAAGCTGACGTTATTAGACCTTTATACGCTGTTTAAAATGGGATACGGGTTTAAACAAGGAATTTTTAAGCCACAAAATAATGCCAAATATTTAGGAACATCTCATCCTATATATAGATCTGGTTGGGAGTTAAAGTTTTTTAGATGGGCAGACTTAAATGAGAATATTTTATATTGGGGGAGCGAAAATATAATAGTTCCGTATATTAATCCCCTTGACGGTAAAGTGCATAGATATTTTGTAGATAACTTTGTTGTATTCAAAGATAAAGATGGTAATAAAAAGAAGTTTCTTATAGAAATAAAGCCTAGTAGTCAGGTGTCACGACCTATACAGAGTAACAAAAAGAAACATTCAACCGTGTTATATGAGCAGACTACATGGATAACTAACCAATCAAAATGGGAAGCTGCAAGAAGGTGGGCTAAAAACAAAGGTTATGATTTCATTATATTAACTGAAAAAGAGCTAGGCATCCGTTGAAACTGCTTAGAAAACAATAAATAATATTATATGAGTTTTAAGCTTATAGTTGAAACCCCGTCCGATAACAACGACTTTCAGTATATTGTAGAAGAAAAGAATGCAAACGAACCCCGTAATTTTTATATTAAGGGACCTTATATGATGGCTGAGGGTGCAAATAGAAATAAAAGAATTTATAATTTAGATGAAATGCGTAGTGAAGCAACACGATACACAGAAGAGATGATAAAGCCAGGTAGAGCAATGGGCGAGTTAAATCACCCTACTACAGCTGACGTAGATTTAGGTAGAGCTTGCCATTTAGTAACGGAACTAACGCAAGATGGTAATGTGTTTTACGGTAAGAGTAAAGTATTATCAACTCCTTCAGGTTTAATAGTTCGTTCATTAATTAATGACGGTGTTAAAGTTGGAATGAGTACAAGAGGGTTAGGACAATTGGTTTCTGAATCTAATGGATGCAATAGAGTCAAAGATTTTAGATTAGTAGCGGTTGATTGCGTTGCAGATCCAAGTTTCCCTAAAGCCTTTGTTAACGGAATTTTAGAGAGTAAGCAATACGTATTATCTCAAAATGGTAGTTTTGAAGAATTGTATGATAGTTTTGAGAACGGAATTAAAAACTTACCACGTAATAATAAAGATGAATTTTTAAGGAAAACCATAATATCCTTTATAAATAAATTATAATATGAAACCGAAAGAAGCAATAAAGAAGTTTGTATCAGCAGTTATGGACAAAGAATATAAAAAGGCTGACCAATATTTAAATGCAGCGGTTAGCGAGAAAATAAAGCAAAAAATTATAAATAATAATAACAACCTTTTCTAATATGAATGAAACACTTAAAGACTTATCAGAAGATTCTCTAACAGAGATTCAGCAAGCAATTGAAACAAAAGTTAAAGAAAAAGTAACTATCCACGTTGAGAAAGCTCTTAACGAGCAAGATGAATTATATAGTAAGAAGCTAAACCAGCTTTTACAAGCTATCGATACAGATCATTCAAGCAAGCTAGCCAAAGTTGTTGAAGCTGTAGATGCAGATAGATCAAATAAATTAAAACAGGTCATATCTAAATATGAGTCTGCTTTAAGCAATGATGCAACAGCATTTAAAACTAAGTTAGTTGAATCGATTAGCAACTATTTAGAAACATATTTAGAAGAGAAGGTTCCAGTAGCTGATATTAAAGAAGCTGTTCGTAATAAGAAAGCTATTACAGTATTGGAAAATCTCAGAAACCATTTAGCCGTAGATGCCGCTCTCCAAAAAGAGAGTATTAAAGAAGCAATCTTAGACGGTAAAACGCAAATTAGTGAAGCTTCTAGTAAGCTTGAGTCTGTCATTCAAGAGAATGCACAATTAAAATCCGATTTAGATGGCCTTCAAGCTAATCTTTTAATCGAACAAAAGAGTGTATCACTTGATGAACAACAAAAGAAGTACCTTAAGAAAGTTATGGCTGGTAAATCAGCTGCTTTCATTAACGAAAATTTTGACTACACAGTCAAGTTGTTCAATAAGAAATCGAATGATAGGCTTGATAGCTTAAAGGAAGAAGCTTTAAGTGAGAGTTCTAATGTAGATAGAGTTATTCTTGAACAACAAGAAGAGCCTATTACACCAGAATTTTCACCTTACTTGAAAGAATTAAGTAAGTATTAATAGCAACTTTTTGAAGGTTAATCCTGAGTTACCTAATTAGTCGCAAGATTAATTTTGGGATCGAATAGATTATAAAGGGAAAATTAACAATATGAAACAAGTAAGACCTACACAGGCTTATATCGACGAATCAAGAGCTACAGCTCTTTTAGAAAAATGGGCACCAGTGCTCAATTATACCTCTAAGAATGTAGCACCAATCGAAGATGATCATACTCGCTTGAATACAGCAATGCTTCTTGAAAATCAAGAACAGTGGTGCATTCGTGAAGCAGGTCCAAACTACAATCCTACTGGCATTAATACTGCTGGTAACGGTGGTGCGTTTGGTAACGCTTCTTCTATCGGTGCAGCAGGTTTTGCATCTGGCACGCCAGGTACAGACACCTATGCAGCAGGCGACTATCGTCTTCCGAAGATCTTGATTCCGATGATCCGTCGTACATTCCCCGAGCTAATCACAAACGAGATCGTTGGTGTTCAACCAATGGC
>Ga0181348_1001262_pt1 | contig 11138 bp, 10 predicted proteins | sample Su13VDMM110DN_FD_130092 | JGI IMG/M metagenome (GOLD analysis project Ga0181348, IMG submission 130092) | Freshwater viral communities from Lake Michigan, USA - Su13.VD.MM110.D.N | ecosystem: Environmental > Aquatic > Freshwater > Lake | place: USA: Michigan | collected 2013-07-16
ATCAAATAAAGCTTTAACATGATTAAATATAGCTAAATTTTCTTCTTGAGATCTTTCAGATTCTACTACTTCCCAACCTTTACCTTTTAAACGTTTACCAGCTTTATCTGCTCCACGTGATTTAGATTTTAACCATAAAACACCCCTTCTTGCTGATTTTTTGCCAAAACATTCTTCATAGCATTTGCTATAAACAGCTGTTTGTAAATCATAAGTTATTTGTAAGTGGTTAGAGGTTTTTAAATCTAAAATCCATAACACCCCATCTATTTCAACAACTAAATCACAAGTTCCCGCTACTCTAAGTTCATCAGAAAATAAATGTACTTCTGTTTCTATTAAAGTTGGTTTATAAACATCCCAAAAATCCACAAAAGCTAAAAACATTTTCCAAACATGTGGTTGATATTTAGGTCTATGATACTTGTCTAGGAAAGTACATTCTTCTCCATTTAACCAATCTTCACATAATTCATGTGTTTGAGTACCTTCTTCAGCTGCTTTTTTTACAATGTATTCTGATGCATAACCAACTTTTTTTAACCAATCTTCAAAATGTTTACCTTTTGGGTATGAGGATAAAACGTGTGTAATTGAAGGATAATAATCACCATTTCTTTGATAAAATCTAGAATCTGGTAATGTAATTTGTTTGTGGTCATCTGAAATTTGTAATAACCTTTCATACTGTTTTTTCATTAGTTTATGGCTAATTTAAGTGAAAATAAATCTGAAAATGTAAATTCTTGTGACCGTTGTACTAGTTCCGTAAAGTGTTCAAATCCCATATCACTGGGGTCTTTACCATCTAATTGAATCACGTGTAATACTTTTCCTGAATGGAGTATATCTCCGGCAATCTTAAGTGTGCTTTTTAAGGCATCACTATCTAACGCTAAATATATGTTTTTAACATCGTTATTTAATAGTCGTTTTGTTAATTTTTTAGACATAGTTTTTCCATATAAAGGTATAGCATTACGTTTAATAGCAATAGCATCAAACGCACCTTCACATAGAATCACGGGTAAATCCCAATTAATAAGGTTTTCGAACCCAATTATGTTATTTTTATCGGCTGATGGAGCATCGTACTTTCTAAACGGGTCTGTTTCAAAGGAACGTGCAATGAAATAATCTAATTTACCTTCTGAATTGTAATTTGGGATGATTATTTTGTTGGCATATTTTCCGGTCTCACAATATCCCATTTGGTATTTTAAAACATCTATTGAGGTTATACCTCTTTGTTTTAAATAAGATAAAGCTCTTCTAACTGTTAGAGTGGGATTTGTTATACCAAATAAAGGTAAATATTCTTTAGGTAATTCTATATTATTGTCAAGTTCAATCCTATCTGTTTTATAAGTTGTACCTAATATAGAGTTTAATTCAGTATATCTACTTCCTTCTACTTTTAAACCTTTAAATAAAGTTGAGATTGTTTTCCCTTTAGCATCACAAGCCCAACAATGCCAAGGATTTTCATTCTTAGTTGTTGGTACCAAATTAATTTCTAATTTTGGTTTTCTGTGTTTGCAAAATGGACAGTGGAAAGCATAATTACCTCTTGAGGTAACATTGCCTTTCCCTATTACTGATTGTAATAGACCTAATAAAATTCCGTTTACCATAACCTTTATGTTGTTTTATATTTCTCTTACGTCGAATATAGGTTCGAATTTTTCTAAAATCAAACGTTTTTGTTGTGCGAAAAATAATTTTGCTTCCTCTAATGATCTAAACCTTATTTGATTGATAGGTTCATTAGAGTTTTTGTGAAAAAGACCGTATAGTTTCATATTATTTTTGATTTAATTTTCTCATATGATAAGCAGCTCGTTGTTCTATAAAATTATATTTAGCTTCGTAATGTTCATCATATCTTAAAGTTGTACCACCTTTTCTACTTAACTTAGTTTCTTCAAAATCCTGTCTTGATCTAGACCAATAATGATTTACCCATATTATATCTGATGTATGAGTATGTTTTGAGATGTTTGCATCTATAATACCATCTTCAGTCATTGAATAAAATGAAGGGTATGTAGGTAATATATGCAGACTCTTTACTGCAAATATTCTATCAGGTTTTACAAAAGGTTTTACCTGATAATCTGGATACCAGTCTGTATATGCTTCTTTTTGTAAAGGTTGTTTGGTTTTATGACCTGAGGAACTAAATACTCTCCATTTCATTAATAATTGACCAAGTTCTGGTCTATCAAAATGATTTAAAATATCTTTTATTTTATATCCCTCTTTTATATTTATAAATTCATCTGAATCTATGAAAGCTAACCAATCGTGTCTATCTCCATATTCATTTAAACAGTGTTGGTATGCTTTAAACTGTTTAGAATCTCTTTCAGGGGAGAAGGGCCAGTGAGTAGTTTGTAATTCTGTGTATTGAGTACCCCCCATTTTTACATGATCATAATATTTATGATTTAATTTAGGTAATATTGGTTCAAAATAATAATTTTCATCCCAGTATGTAATAGTAACATCTTCTCCTAAATTTTCATATCTAGGTGTACTTTCGTTATCGTAAAGGTAAAAATGATCTATTCCTAGATCTCTATGATGATCTAACCATTCAGAGATATACTCTTGGTCGTTTTGAATCATTATACAAATTGCAATCGGTTTCACGGTTATTTAATTTTAATATTTTATGGTTATTAATTTTAGTATAATGTAATAAAAATATATGGGGTAGCCTAATCTTTTATGAAGTCTTTTTTAAAGAAACGACCTGAAATATTGTCATTAAAGTATGTATCTCCTTTTTCTATTACCTCATTGACATAGAGGTATTTGTCTTCATAATAAGTTAATAACTTTTTGGAGGGTACAAACATAAGAATTTCTCTTATGAATTCATCTTGTTTACCTTCTTTTAACATTTGTTTGATTGTTGGGTTTGAACCGTAGTAAGTTTTCCAATCAGATTCTTTAGTAACTGTTTTTTTCTTAGAAGCTCTTTTATCAGTAATTAAAGCTAATTCTTTTTTACCTAAAGCTTTCTTTTGAACAGATATTAATTGTTTTTTACCTAAATATTTTCTACCTGTAGGGGTATGAGTTACCTCATAAATAAACCCGAACGTTGGTTCGGGCATATCTGTTAATTCTTTTATTTCTTGATTTTTATATAACCACATATTTTTTATTTTATAAATCGTATTTAACTACAAAAGTAGTATCTGTTACTGAGGATAATGATATTGCTTGAGATAATTTAGCTACTGCTAATAATTCACTGTTTTCATTATAAAGTCCTACTGTAGTAACATATGGAGCAAATTCTGATCCTGTAGCAAAAGGTGCTATTGATCCTGATTTATCTGTTGTTATGGTAGGATTATTTGAAAAATTAAAATCATTTTCTCCTACTTTACAACGGATTTCTTGTTCATAAATGATATACTCATTTTTGAATCTTAAAGTGGCGTTAAAATCTTGTTCTGGCATGTTATTTTGCTATTGGGATTTTTACATTGTGGGTTAATATACCATTTGCTATGTATAAATCATTTTCTTCTACATCTAAATTAAATACTGTAAATTTACCTGTTAGGATTTCAATAGATTCTATTAAAATTTCTTCTCCATTTCTACCAGATAGATAATCTCCTACCATTAAATATGGAGTAGGTTTTATATTCCAAGTTCCATTTTGTTTAAATAAATGTTGGTGAGTAGAAGTTGTGGTTAAAGTTCCATTATTAATTAAATATACTTCATTAACTTGATGACTTACATTTCCAGTTACCAAAGCAGTACCTTCAGTTAATATTAATTCATTAATAGCCCAATTAAAAAGATCAAAATCATTATTAGAAGGTAAAGTAAGAATTGAAGGACTTAGTACTCTATCTCCTCCTCTTAAGTTATCTATAGGAGTAGTAGTACCATTTGCTAAAGTAATTGGAGTACCACTTAATACACAAGTTGCAATAAAAGTTGGTTTATATAAATACCATTGCTCTGCTAAAGGAGTAACAGTAAATGTTAATTTTCCTGTAGAAGTCCATTCATGGCGATCTATATCAATTCTTATCTCGGCATTGGCATCAATACCATCTGATGCAAATGTAGTTGTAATAGGGATGGTTAAATCATTATCAAAAACACCACTATGGAGATCCCAAATACTACTTGTTACTGAATAACGAGTTTGTTCTCCTGAGATATCCTGTGTGATTTTATAGTTGTTGCGAGTCACTGCTGTTGCTTGATCATATCTAGAATTTATTAGAGGATAGATTTCAGTGCTAATAAGTGAAGAATAATTAACACTTGATTGTCCTTTTATTACATATTGAGGGTAATTTTCGGAACCACTTAGGATCTTTGTTGGGGGTCTAAATTTGGGAGTACCTATTACTGATAGGGTTAATGATGATAGTTGGGTACTAGATGTTATAGAAAAAGTATTGCCAGTACCTACAATAAAATTATTGTCTGCGTCTAGTGTAAATCTAATAGATGATGTTGATTTATTTGCTAATTCATAATAAAAAGGTTGATATGTGGATGGTGGAGTTGTAGAGCAAACAGCAGTTAATGTATTACTAAAGGATGAAGTTGTTGATGAATCACTACAACTATTATAAGCTCTAAAATATACTGGGGTGTACCCATTTATAGGGGTACCTCCAGGTAAAGTAGATATGTCAACAGGTGCATTAAAGGGTTTAGCATTAACGTATGATGATGATGCTACATTACTAGTAAAATTAGGAGTAGTACTATATTGAATGATAGTATATCTAGCAGTAGAAGAACCTGAATTGTAAGTAACAATGTATTTTTTATTATAAGATAGATCACAACTAGATGATAGAGTTGCTGAGATTAATGTTGGTATGGCACATCCTAAAGGAGGACATAATATTGGATCTTCTATGACTCTATAATAAAATTGACTACAGGCATTTATTTCATTTACAGTATCAATATCCTCTTCTGAACCTGATTTGAATTTTTGTTCAAAATTAACTGTTGGACCAAATTCATTAGTTGTAGCACTAGAAAAACTATATTTTACAGGTGCCCCTAGAAGAGGACCACTTGTAAATTTTTGATCAATTGCGGAACTAGATAAATACCTTTTTGCCATAATTTTATAATGTTACACAGTTACTTCCTTTATAATAGTAAGTTCTACCATAAACTGTTAATAAATTTCCTTCTAAAGTACAACCGTTAGCATCTGTAACTATGAAACTATATGTACTCCCACTAAGATTAGGTAATATTAAAGGACTAGTATCTGTAGAATATAAACTACTATTGATAGTATCTATTGCTCTAAAAGTATAAGGTGGTATACCTCCAGCAATGCTATAACTAATAGCATTAGAGCAAGTATTTTCATATGAAGCGGTTGTTGATAGAGTCAATTGAGCTTGTTGAGTTATTTTAAATGGTTGGTAATAATTTTGAATAGAACAAGTATTAGCAGTAGTTCCATATACACTCATAGTATATGAAGCAGCCGCATTTAAATCTGGGAAAGTTATTGATGAAGTATTATTAATAGCAACTGGTAAAAACCCATCGTATTGGGGGTTGTTAGGGTAACCTATATAATCACTTGCAAAATATTGATAATATTGATTTTGAACAGCATTTATAAATTCAAAGGTTGCGATCCCAGTTGAACTACCATTACAATTTATTGATGAAGTAGAAAAACTCGATGTTATTGGGGTTGTATACCCTAAATTAAATGTTGAGGTTGCAACACATCCATAAGCATCTTTATATAAAATAGTAGAACTTGTTGTGGCATTAGTAAGGTATTAGGTAAGGCTTTATAAGCTCCTCCATTAACCGAAGCAGATACTGCTGATGATCCACTATAAATGTATATACTGGTAGTTCCTGTTGAGCCACAAAGAATTGCTGAGGAACTTAATGATGTTAAAGCAAATGGGATAGGGTACCAAGAATTAAATGAAGCTGTAGCTATAGTTCCATAATAATCTTTAGCATAAATTTTACTACTAGTAGAACTTAATATACTACCACTAACAGTTATTGTAGTTAAGGAATTAGAACTAGTATAATTAGTTCCATCAAATGAATAACTATAATAAGGTACTCCATAATTTATAGAAAAAGTTACAGGTCTTAAAGAAGATGTTCCATAACAAGAAGATGAAGTTATTAGATTAGATATATTAAGAGATTGGGAAGTAATAGTTAAATTAATAGAACTAGTATTACTTCTAATACCTGAATTATTAGCTATAGTATAATTTAATTTATAATTTCCTGGTATTACACTTGATTGATCTGGGATGATAGTAATTATACCCCCGGTTTGAGTATAAGAAGGAAAACTATATCCTGGAAAGGCTGATGATGAAAGACTTGTATAGTCTAAAGTACCACAATCCGTAAAATCATTTTCCATTACAGCTAGAACCTTAGAAGGAGTAGTATTAATAAAGGAATAATTATTATCTATTGTTGTAGGAGCTACTCCAAATATACATAAATAATTTTGACGAGTTATTACTAGTAAACCTTGAGAATAAAATATATTCCCTATATAAGTAGAAGTTAAAGTATCAATTAGATTCCCTTCACCATCATCTTGAATAAGGTAGGTTGAACCTGAAATGTATACTGAATTAGGGGATAGACCTGAGCCTACTATATTTTTATCTACTGATATTACTGCTACTCTATTTCCTACATCACTAAGGATATTATCATCCATATCATATAACGAGGTAGCTATGTTATATAAAGAAGCACTAACATCATATTTAGTATAAATAAGGGGAAGCAAAACACTACTAGTAGTTACAGTTAAATTTCTAATTGTACCCGATACTAAGGTAGATTGTTCGTAATTAAAATAAGAGGATGAGTTAAAAAATTGTCCTTTTGATGAACCCGAAATATAGTTTTGGTAATAAAGATGTTTTACAGATTGATAAATTAATCTTCTATATTCTTCATTTGAAGTTTGGACATCATTGGTAGGATTGAAGGGATTAGTAGAATTAACAGGGAGATTTTCACCTATATAAACTGTTATACCTTTTGAGGATAATGCCGAATTATTAACCTCCCATTGCTTATTGGCAATATAGGAGGTTAATGTTATGTCTGTTGAATTTAATGTTTTGTATGAAAAACTCATTCATTAACTTGATTTTAGATTTTTAAAAGTCTAATTTTACTCTAACAAGAGCTTCTTTTGTAAAATCTTTTACTAAAGGTTTTGACAACTTAGCTACAGCTAATAATTCATTATTATCATTATACATTCCAACTGTTGTAATATAAGTTTGGGGGTTATTAACTAGTGATGGAAAATTAAATTCACCACTACCACTTATCATAGATGGATTAGTAGTATAATTAAAATCACTATTTTTTATTCTTACAAAGATATAATCTGAAGTGATTGTTTCTTCACTATTTAATTGGAAACCACCAATATTTCTACCACTATTTATAGCATTATATAAATTAGTATTAATAGTACCTAAATTTGTTGTGTTATTAGAAGTAGGTATGTTTAAAGATATTCCACCATTATTAGCATTTAAGGCTAAAGCTCTAGGATTTAATATAATTAAACCCACATCTGGTAAGAATTTACCATATGAGCCTGAAACTGTATAACCAGCAGTTGGACTTGAAGATGGTTTAGAGATAGTTGCTGAACCATTAGATCCACTTACAATATCAAATACTCTACCTGCATCACAATAAGTTAGAGATGTTACATCTTTACTATTATTAGTTAAAGTTATAGAATTTGTTGAACTTGAAAGTGCTAAATTAAATGTACTAAGGAATAATTTTTCTTTATAATTTGCTCTACTAACATTTATAATAAAAATATCTGGGGAATTAGTATTACCTGTTCCAAAATTAAAATTAGTATTTTCATCCCCATTAACTAATGTACGAAATTGACCATAAGTAATTCTTGATGGTGATAATCCTGCAATTGCAGGATTAATTGGAGCAGATCCTGTTCCATTTACTTGCCCATAAGAGATAGTAAATTGAGGTAAATCTGTATTAGAAATAGTATTAACTCCATATACTGGGAGATAGGCATTATTAGTTGCTGATGATCCTGTGGTAAATACAGTTAGTGAAGTTTCATTATTACTCCATAAGGTGGATGTAATAGAATCCGCACTCATTACAAAATCTTCAGCATTTATAGGTACAAAGCTCATGTTATTATTTTTATTAGCTAGTTACTTTTGTTATTGTTACTGGGATGGTTATTCTGGCTCCTGAATCTCTACCTGTTAAAATTATAATAGTAGATAAAGAACTTCTAGTTCCAAATAAGGTATTAACAGTAGTAGCTGTTAAATTTATTGTTGTTCCAACTACAGTTTTAGAAACATTAGTTCCAATAGTTGTAGTAGAATTTAATGCTTGAGCTTCAGCTGTATTTACACCAACACCATTAAATGTTGATAATACTCTTGAATCACCTATAGTAGCAGTATAACCTGAGGATTCAAACGTAGTAGATGAACCTAAATAATTTAGAGTTTGAGGAGTAATAGCTAGTGTAGCTCCTTGGCGTAATGTAATAGTAGTATAACCAACATCTATTACAGGTAATTTAGCAGTACCTCTTGGTAATGTTAAAAGTTTATACTTCATTATTTGAGTTTCATCAGGAAATGCTTCTAATATTGGCATAGCTTCAATAGCTTCACCATAAAAAGCTGATCCAGATGGGTGACTAGGATTATATAGAGTATAATCAATTTCATCATCAGATAATGAGAATTGAGTAATTCTAAATGAACCATCATTTTTAGCTAATAGTTCACGTCCTTTTTTTGTAAGAATAGCATCTACAGTTACAGATGTGTTATTTAAGAATCCCATAAGTTTTTATTAATTGCAGTTATAAATATATGTATTTTTTATTTTTTAAATTAAGTTTTGTGATTTTAATCCTTTAATAATATTACCAGCATTTTCTTTAACATTTTTAATTAAATATTCAGGAAATAAAATACCTGCTGAAGTTTGACCTGGATTTTTATCAGATGATAGTATTATATTAGTTTCATCTGGTACTTTAGATAGAAAAATAAAATTTTGAATACGAGTAGGATTACCATTAAGGCAAGATTGAGGTAAAATTTCACTGTTAGGAATGGAGGGGTCTCCTACTTTAAATACTAAACGATTTTCATAAGAACCAGATAATGGATATGATATTGGTGGTATTATATTTAATATTTGTTTTTCAAATTTATTATCTACAGGAAATGTAAACCTATCGGTATCCCACAATCTAACTAAATCTCCGGATTTAGGGGAGAAAGGTATCTGTACATCTTCATATCCATTAAAAGATGAAGTGGTTTGAGTAAATGGATTTTGTACTCCATTAGAAGGATTAGAAATATAATTGTAATAATATCTAGATAAATCTAATGAAGCTGTTAAATAATAAAATGTAACACCATCATCACTACCTCTTTCAAACCACCAATTAAGATTACCCGCACTACCACTACTAAATCCATTATCATTTACAATAGAAGTATATATAAATTGAGGAGCAGTACTATAATAATATTGATTTATTCTTCTTATTTTATAAAGATCAACAAGTGGGGGGCTTACTATAGAAATTCCTCCACTACCACCATAAGGGGTTGCGGATATAGTAGCTTTTAAATATGCAGGGTTAAAATTAGGATCTAATATAGGTAATGTTAGTTTTTCCCCATTCTTCATGCTAGCAGGAAGTTTTACAAATCCATTTACTTCAAAAGTAATAGTTATACCTAAACCATCTCTTAGAGTTAAAGGTAAAGGTGGTGCTGTATTACCTGGTAGATTAACAGAATCATATATATTAGTTTGAGTTATTAAATCAGTACCAGTATATATTTTTAGAGTTTTAATAATTCCGTCTTGATTAAAAGGGTTTGATATATTAGAAGTAAATAATGAAGCTGAGCTGTTAGCTACTGAGAATGCTACACCATCCATACCATAGTTACTATTTACATTTAAAAGTTTAGTAGTTCCTGGGTATGTTAGATTTTGGAATCCTGCTATTGGTTTTCTATTTGATAGAGTTCTAGATATTCCTTTAGTATAATCAGGTTGTCCTTGGTGAAATGAGCTTTGTCCTGGAATAGTGGATGTTATCCAATAGGCGGCACCTGGTTCTGCTCCATAAATTAATTTACCAGTTTCTCCTCCATCCCAAGTAAAATTATCACGGTCCCCACTCCCACCATCCATAGTCATACGAACTCCTGGGGGTAAAAAAATAGAACCAATCATATCATATCCACCACCATTACCAGATTGTCCATCTAATCCATTCCAAAAAGCATTTCCCCATTGTACATAATAAGTTCCTAGCCAACTTGAACCAACTCCTGGAGGAGATACAGAATTGCCAGAACCATCAAAGTTAATATAAAGTTTAGGTTTTTCCTCACCAGCACCTGAAAAATATACTGTATAATCTACACTTCCTGTTACTTTTAAATATATATCTTGATTTAGTTCTACAGATTTTTGAACTTCAATTGTTATTAATGAATCTAAAGTACAAGTTGCTAAAGTATAAGTAGATTTAAACTTTGGAGGAGATACAATTTGAAAAGAACTTCCATTTACTTGTTCAGGTAATAAAGCAGTAATAGCACCTTGAGAACCTGTTGGTGCAGGAGATTGTGAAGGTTCATCTAATAAAAAAGATAAACTTGATGAAAGTGTATTTACATTTTGTAATATCGGATAATATTTAAATCCTCCAGCATAAATTGGTTTTAAACCATTTAAGGATTTTTGTTTAGAAGGTTGATTAATATTATCTAAAGCTACGTTAGCATCTACTCTATTAAAAATAGATTGAACATCAAATAAATTTTTATTTGCTTCTGTTAATTCAGTTACACTAGAGGCACTATCAATTAAATATTTAATATTAACATTTACTCTTCCTGGTAGGGTTAATGATTGAGATGTTATTTCATTAAAATAAGCAAATTTAATTAAATTTAAATCTATTACAGGATCTTTACCATATGAGATATCACCTGGGGTGTAAGTGTTATATAGTGTTCCTGTTAATTTACTACCATTATATCTTG
>Ga0181348_1001265_pt1 | contig 11130 bp, 6 predicted proteins | sample Su13VDMM110DN_FD_130092 | JGI IMG/M metagenome (GOLD analysis project Ga0181348, IMG submission 130092) | Freshwater viral communities from Lake Michigan, USA - Su13.VD.MM110.D.N | ecosystem: Environmental > Aquatic > Freshwater > Lake | place: USA: Michigan | collected 2013-07-16
GGAATTCTTGCATCAACTGTGGCACTGGCAATGACTCCGGACAATGTTGTGACACTGGTGTCTGCACGATATGCTGGTGCAACTTCAATGCTGGTATCATTGTTGATTACCAACACTTTATAACTATTTCCTTTTATCACGACTCTCTGGTTAACTTCAAGCTCAGTACTAAATGCTGTTCCGACCCCAGTGATTCCACCTGATCCATTGTTTATAGTCACTGTGCCGGTTAATTGTCTAGTGCTGGATCTACGTACTGCCCATAGTGTGGTACCATCCCACTCATAAAATGCACCGTTTTGATCGTCAAATACACCAGCCCGATTGGCAATTCCAGAATTAGGCTGGTCTGGATTGTTAAATGCCACTGCAAAAGAAATTTGTACACCCTTACCAGACTGATAACGGAAATATTTACGACTCTGTCGAATAATACTGCTGTTAGGTTGTGTGTCGTTTGTGGTCATCACAATGCCGCCATCCTGCGGACTTGCGTAAGCAATACCTTGCGGTCTCACATACACGTTACCTGCAGTAGTACTAGCTGCACTTGGTGAGCCGGTGATTGTGTACTCAAATGCTCGGGTATTAGATCTGGTGGCAATAATTTGAGCACCGTTGACTGCACCGGTGGCAAAATTCAATACTGAAATTGTGTTGTTTACCACCAGGCCATGTGCAGTTGGTGTTATTACTTGTACCGTGGTATTTCCAAAAGTTTTTACTGCTGTCAATGGCAGTTGTGCACCTGTAAAAAATGACCCAGGATATACCGCTACACCGTTCTGGTTGATTGAACCAGAACTGACTGTGCCAGTACCAACGTATCTAAAACTGGTTGCACCAGTTACACTGGCAATAAACTCACCGTTGGCCTGTTGATCTTGTGTGCCAACCACTCGAATTGGCTGTCCATCTGTCAAACCGTGCGCTGAATCAGTGGTTACGCTTGTAATTGCAGTACCGTTACCTTGAATTGTGCTGATATTTGCTGCCAATGCAGTATCAGTGTTACGACCGTAACTGGCAAACATGTTATTAACAAGTCCAATTGTTTGCCATTTTGTTGGCTGCGGTCCATATTCGAAGTCGGTGTCAATCAGGGACTGTGGTGTACTCACACGCAATTTACCCACTGGATCAACCAAGAAGTCGCGGAATGATACCAATGGTGCTGGTTCGCTGTCGGCAATGATTAACAATTTGTCAGTGGTACTATATGCACTGGTGTCTACCGGTATGTTGCCAATTCTGGTTTGATAACTTCTATCACTAAAGGTCAGTGCTGTATTTGTTCCTGTTGATGTTGCTGGAACATCCAGGTAGATAATATCTGCATTGTTGGTAAAATCAACTGTGGCGCCATTTGTGGGCATACCTGTGCCAGCCACTCGCCAGCCTTGTTGTACACCAGTACCGTTGTATTTTAATGTGCTAAACTGTCCAGTAGTAAACTTGATTGCAGTATTGCCACTTGCAGTATTACCTTGAACTGAAACGCTTCGCTGAATATTGGTAAATGTTACCGCATTGAATGTTGTATCGTTAAAGTTGTACAACACAGATTTACTAGGTACATGAATAATCAACAGTACCTCTTCCGGCGATACTTTGTTCGGAAGTGTGACTTGAGTACTACCGCTTACTCCTGTTGTAAAAATATAACCGCTTGTGTATGTTTTCTTTGCCATTTTTAATTTCCTTGTATGCTATTTACCGTTATTATAGTCCACCAAACACAACTGCATAGGTAATTGCTGTGTTGGTAACTTGCGATTGTGCTGCTGAACTGGCTGGCTTAAATTTTCCTGTGGCTGAGTCATATGATAAAAACTGGCCATTGGTTGGGGGTGTGCTAAAGTCAATGTCACCCAGTGTTCCCAGCAATTGAGCACCAGTACCTGCAAGTATTTTTACTTCCACATTTGATCCAGTTGGAATTGCTTCAGTAAAGTTGATATTTGATCCTGCTATGCTGTAGGTATAGCTTGGTTGATAGATACCGTTCCACCAGACTGCAATTTGATTTACGTCTGCTGGTGTTGATCCCAATGAAAATGGTCCTGTACTGCCGTTGCCGAGGATGACTTGAGTCAAAAATCCATTACCAACCGAAGTTGCCACTTGACTACCAGCTTGATAGATGTTACCACCAACATACAAATTACCACTTGTGATAACCACATTACTGGTTGCTGTTACAAATTTGTTAGTAGCAACCACAAGATTGGCTGCTGCGGTTCCGGGGTCGGCAGCGGATGTATTCTCCCAAGTAAATTTTGCATCAGTTGTTGTACGTACTTCAGCAAACCCTTTGCCCAAGTCTGCATTTATGTAAACATAAACGTCCCAACTGGTTCCTGTTCCTACACCATTGACGCTTTTAACTTTTACGCCGCTGACGCCTTCTTTATAGCCTTGACTGTAGTAATTGGCTTCAATGTTGGGGCTTGATCCGTTTAGATAACGGATATTGATAAAATCTTTAATTTGTGAATTTTGTGCGTAGCCCTGGCCCGCAACAATGATGATTTCTAATGCTTCGCCTGCACCTGCACCGCTGTTGACACTGAATGTGCCTAGCTTGTACCATTCAGACGCTGCAAGAGCAGCAGGCAACTGCATGACAAATTTAGTAACAGCAATCTGCTGAACACTTGCTGAACTGGTAGATGTCACGTTGCCGCTAAGAACAATATCGCTGTTGCCAGCAAATATCTTAACGCCACCTACTTCTAACCCGTTGTGTACTACAAAATTCTTATTGGCCATAGTTCCATGTCTCCCTGTTGGCTATGTTTTTATTAAATTCTCATCAAGGTTGGTGTTACCTTTGCTGCCAAGTTTGCACCTGCGCTGCTGGCATTCAAATTGATAACGCTACCAGCAACGTTTGAACTGAATGATGCCAAATTGGCTGCACCAGTAAATGTTACCCCATACACTTCAATTGACGATGTTGTGCCATTATGCACTACCAGTACTTCTGCGGCTTGATATTCTGTACCACTTTCATCACTCAGTTGTACAAAGAACTTGCCGCTACGATAAACACTCTTGTCAAAACTGCTGATCTTGTTTGTGGCGCTTGGTGCCACAAACAATCCATTGTTGTCTTCAAGTGCAATTGCTGAATTGGCCTGGAACAATGTGCTTGCAAACAAGGTAGTAAATGTACCAGTTGAAGCAATGTTGCCACCAATCACAGTATTATCTAAAGAGCCGCCACCCAAGCTAACACCACTAATTGCACCACCTTGAATGTCAATATTGCTTGCAAACAAATATTGAATACGATTGTTTGGTGCACCAACGTTTGCTTGTGTTACTGGATAAAAATCTCCGTTATTATCAATGCGCCAATTTTCAACAGAGCCAAGTAGCACATTACCTGTGAAAAAACTCAAACTGGTGTCGTTGGCGACAAATTGATTGAAACCTTGTTCTGATGTAAGAAAATCAACTGTTGATGTGGTTGCCAGTATTCTAGTATCAATCACATCGCCAATTGCTGGAGCTTCGGTAAATGTTAAGGTTGTTCCTGATATGCTGTATGCAGTTGTCGGAATTTGCATAACACCGTTAATGGTTACCAGTGTACCACTGCTGGTAGCATTGGCATTAAGAGTGAATGTTGTATTACTGCCATTGACGTTGCCGCCAATGTCACCAGAACTGTTTGAGAATGTACGTGATGTAATAATTGTAATAACACTACCGGTGTTGTTCCATGCACCATCACCGTAATATTCAAGTTGATTACTAGTATTATTAAATCTAATCATGCCGTCAACATCAGTATAGCCTTTTGAGCTTGGACGCTCTGAGCTTGGGCCAACTGGTACCAACAGCGAATCTTGACTTGCTACTTGCAGTTTTGCACCCAATGTGACATTGGCTGTGGTGATGTTGCCACCAATAACCACTTGATCGTATGTGGTTGCTGCATGAGCAAGAATCAGACTATTTTCATTTACACCTTTGATGATAGTGTCAAAAACAGTCTTGTTTCCGTTTATTACTGCGCCTTGGCCAACATAGACATTTCCATTTATGGCTGCTCCACCAGTTCCAGTTATTACCAATGCACCACGTGTATTTGCTGTGCCGGCTGCTTCTGTGTAGATTGTTGCGTTACCAGAAGCTATTACTATGTTACCTGTACTAAGCACAATGTTGCCAGTACCACTTAAATTCCCAACACTGGCAGTAGTCACTGTTAAATTGGTTAATGCACTGATATATCCACCACTGATAACTGCATTGGCTGTGTTCAATGAGTCAAAATATGCAGTAGTAATGTTTCCAGCAGTTGCATTTAATGTTGTGGTATTTGTGGTCTGTGCAGCCACGGTAGTAAATGTACCGGCTGCTGGCGTAACTGCACCAATTGGTATGTTATTAATACCGCTTGTGCCTGTTCCGCCGCGCAACCAAACTGTACCAGTTGGTGCTGCAAACAAGCTGGTTGCAGCTCTAAAGTTACTTACGTATGCATTAGCTGCCAACGTAGCACCAATGCTCATGTTGTCCATGGCACCAACGACCAACGGGTTAATTGTAACTGTGGCTGCACCAGATTGTGGTGCTAGATACACGTTGGCTGTTCCGTTGATTGTGGTTGCTTTGGCTTCGTTGTTGACAGTCAAGCTGTTTAATGTTGCAGCACCTGCAACAGATACTGTTGATGTTGCTGTGATTGTGGTAAATGCACCAGTACTTGGAGTTGCATTACCAATTGGGGTTGAGTTAATACTACCAGCAAAAACAGTACCAGCATATAAACTGCCCGCGATACCAACACCACCGGCAACAGTAATTGCACCTGTAATGGTGTTTGTTGCTGCGGTAGCATTTGAAATTATCAATTCACCGGACTTGACTGTGCCGTATGTGCCGCTTATTACATTACTGCCACTTTCTGTGGCATCAGAGTAGTATTCAAAATAACCTGATGAATTTATTCTACCAAAGAAGAAATTCTTGTCTGCACCAAGATAGTAGTCGCCAATTATACCAATATCTCTTCCATCATTGGCCACAAGCGGAGCAGAGTTAGCAAATGTATGCAGTCTGATTGTACTATCTTCAACTACCAAGTCAACACTGGCTACATTGGTAGTCGTGCCACGAACCGTCAAGTTGCCGTCGATGACAACATTACCGCCAGCATAGATATTTTTGGCTACACCAAGACCGCCGGATACAATTACAGCGCCAGTTGTTGACGATAAAGATTGTGTTGTATCTGTTACTTTAAATGTGCTGCTTACGTTGGCTGTAGTAAAGCTAGCAGGTGCCGCTGTATTTGCGCCAATTTTGAAACTGTCTGCATAGCCAGTGAGTATATTACCAAATTTAGTAGAAAAAGTAGTAAGGTCTGTTACACTACCGCTGAATATCAATACGTTACTGCTTGTGATATTGCCAGCTATTAGGTTACCAAAACTTGCGTCAAAACCTTCAACATGATCCGCAGTAACATAAGTTGGGCCGCCAGCAGTGGTTGCCATAACAATGTTACCACCTGTGATACGAGCATTAGCTGTGCTAAAGTTTGTTATTACACCGGTAGTTACGTAAGCATTAGATAGCGCACTAATATACCCGCCGCTGATAACTGCATTGGCAGTATTCAAACTGGTTGCAAATAATGCGCCAGTAACATTGGCTGCACTAGAATTTAATACTGTTGCAGTTAGTGTACCAATACTACCAGTTGTGACAGTGGCATTGGTCAATGCACTAATATACCCGCCACCAATGACTGCGTTGGAAGTATTTAAACTGGTTGCAAATAACGTACCAGCAACATTGGCTGCGCTGGTATTTAAAACGCCAACTGTGCCCGTTCCTATGCTTGCAGTAGTTACAGTTGCATTGGTCAATGCACTGATGTAGCCGCCACTGATAACTGCGTTGGCTGTGTTTAATGATCCAAAATAACCAGTAGTAATACTTGTACTAGTAACAAATGCATTAGTTAAAGAGCTGATGTAACCACCGCTAACGACTGCGTTGGCTGTACTGAATCCGGTGTCAGCAGTTAAGTATGTAAATCTACCCAGTGCTGGAGTTGTATTGCCAATTGGTGTATTGTTGATACTTGCAAATGCCGCAGTTCCTGCGACTAATGCATTCGAAACAGTTAGGTTACCAGTAATTAAGTTTGCTTTAAAGTTTTTGCTAACTGCGCCTTTTGTTGCACCAGTTTCTGTGGTCAAGACTGTGATAAAAGCGCCGTCGTTTTCTGACCAAATCAAAGCAGCATTTACACCGCCATAATTTTGAAGACTGCCCAGTGAACGATCAACTAAAAATCCAACATCGTATGAAGGAGTACCAACGTATCCGCTATTAAAAACAATCAAAGGATCGTTAACAGTGGTGTCAATGGAATTAACTGTGGTAGTGTTTCCAGTAACTGTTAGATTTCCAGTAATTGTAACATTTGAGTTTAACGCCAGATTTGAGTTAAACAACGATCCAACCAGTGTGCCCGAAGCAATTTTCTGAAAGGTAATGGTACTGTCAGTGATCTGATTATTCTTAATTCTGGTAACGGCCATTATAAATCCTTAGGTGTCAAATATTAATAATACTATTTACCAAAAGTTAACATTATTGATATTACACCGGTGTTACAAAGAATTTTATTGATACAATGGCATAAAATATGCGGTTCCGCCCACATAAACTTTAAGCCAATTTGCTGGGGATGCGGTATTTCCTGGAGTTCCTGCTGTGGTCGACACATTTACATTTCCGCCTAAATGTAAATTACCAGCAATGCCGGCGCCGCCATTGACAATTAACGCACCAGTAGAAGTACTAGTGCTTACTGTGGTGTTTGCAACACGAATAGGATACGTTACATTACCACCTTGCCAGGATAATGCCGCAACACCACCAGCAAGATAGCGAATTTCTATAATGTCAGTTACTAATGGAGTTTCAGCAAATGTAATTTGATCGCCTACTACTGTGTATGCACCTGATGCAGCTTGCTGAATTGTACCGTTGATATTAACTAAAATTGCATTTTCTGATGTTGATTGACCCAGAGTGTATGTGGCATTAGTTCCATCTGGATTGATACTTTCGCTAACAATAAGATCTTGTCCTGCTACCCATGCAGCTCCGCTCCACCACTCAATTGAACCAATATCAATGTTATAACGCACATAGCCGTAGTCTGGAGTTGGTGGACGTTGTGCGGTTGTTCCAGCAGGAATATCAAATGCACTCACACTATCAAATCTAATGATATTGTTTGGATTGTTTGTGGCAGCACTGATATGTAAATCTGCAGTTGGACTAGTAATTGATTGTGCTGTTATGTTTCCATAAAACATTGTTGATGTCACACTGGTAGTAAAGTTGCCTGTAGGTCCTTGCACATTACCAAGGAACCAACTTGCTACAACATTTCCAGAAATATTAGCAGCGTTTGCGGTAATAACATTTGAAGTCAGACCCGACAGGTCAACATTACCAACAATTAAATTGGCCGCTGTTAAATTTCCTGTGACATTCAAAGATATTAAATTGCCCAGACTGGTAATAAAAGGTTGATTGGTTGTTAACACATTGCCAACTATATTTCCGCTGGTGTTTCCTGTCACAGTTATATTACCAAATGTAACATTACCAAATGTTGCAACGCCTTTGAGACCAATATATCGATACCCAGTTATATAAATTACTTTACTTGCTGTTAATGCTGCTGGTATTGTGCCACCAATAAAGTTTAGAACGCCAGACTGATAGTCAAAGTTCCATTCACCAACGCCAGCAATACCTGCGTCACTAAGTGGTGTTCCTACAGTAGGGTTAGCATTGCCGGTCAGTTCAGCATAGACTTTGACAAAGTACGTTGATCCAAATTCTGGAGGGATCCAATCTGTTAAATTTGTTTTCCAGCTTGGGTAAACACTACTAACCGGAGTACTGGTTGTATCGGCAGTACACTCAATTCTACTGGTTGTCTGATAGGCTTGGACTACGCTAGTAACTGCTGCGGCCACTGCCGGAATACTTGTTGCTTGTTGCCAAACATTATCCCCACGCAATAGTGCCGGGCTGGCTATAGCTTCGTTACTTGGACTTTTATTTGTAGGGGTATCAGTTTTGGTGACACCAAATAACTTTTTATACAGTAAGTCAACTTTTGCTGAATCAGATATAGCCATTTAGTTGCTCGCTGTTTCTAATGACAATGCCGATACTGTCTGTCCGCTTGTCAATTTAATTCTTACATATATTTCGTTTGTTGCTGTGCTTGAACTTGACGCAGTTCCAAAGGTACAGGTTTTACTATGATTAGTCACTGCACTATTTAATGTCACTACACCACCCAATGCACACCCATTGCTTCCATTGCCGCCGGTACCAGCCCCAGGTTGTCCTGATCCTGCATACGCAACGCTCATGTCTAGCCAGCCGTTTAATGTCGAACTGGTATCAATTCCGCTACCTGGCAATGCTACCCAAAGTCCGGCTATAGTTCCTGTAAATTTAATATTAAATTTAGATACCGAAGTACGCACAAATCTAAATGTAAAATATTGTGATCCACTACGACCACTACTCAAATTTGGTCCAACTGGCAAATATCCAGTTGAATAGTTTACCTGGTCATGTTTTAATACTGCTGCCACTATAGTAGCATCATACGTTTCTAATGTGCTGGTCTGGCTGTTAAACAAACTAGCACCAGCAGTATAAGTAGGAGTATCAGTGCTTCCAGGATTAATAATTCTTGCTGCTAATCCAGATCCGGTACCAACTGTAGATCCAAATGTAACAGTGGTTTCTTCCATTGTACTAGAAGTACCAGTTTTATAAAGTATTGTAACACCTGGTGAAAAATTTTGTGTTCCGGTGTTATAACTGTTCGAACAACTCAATGTCGGTCCACTACTACTTGATCCAAATCCCGATATTACATTCGATGTAGTAGTACAAGCTACACTACCAGAGCTTACATACAGATTAGCAGCCAATGGCCAACTAACACCAGCTGAACTGTAGGTAATTGTTGCGGGTGCTCCAAACGCACCTGCGGCTGTGCCTGTCACCATGCTGTTTGATGTAGGAAACATGTCGCCGCTTAGTCGAGCAATATTAAATGTTAAAGTAAATCCTGCACTACTAGTCAAGTGAGGAACTGTGCTAGAATAACTTACTGTGTTACTTGATATGGCAATACTGGTTGAGCTAAATGTAGGTGTACCTGGTGCGCTGTTATCAAAATACCAGAAACGTGTGTTTGTTGAGGAGCCTTGAGTATGATTAATGAAAACTTCGTTCCATCCAGGACTTACATTGGATCCAGTTGCGTACACATTACAACTTTCCCAGAATCCTTGTGCTGTTCCACTATAAACGCCATAGTCAATATTATTACCAATTACCAAATGACCGTAAGTGCCGTTATCCGACCCAACTGTTAACGTACGGGATCCTGTACTGGTGTTGTTCAAATAGGCAGTAATAGTTCCAGCGTCGCCCGGACCAACTGTGCTAACGTTTGAAGTTGTATATGAACTTGCTCGTCGAACATTGGCCACTGTTGTGCCTGCGGCAACTGTGCGACTATTTCCTGTGAGATCAATCTGACTACCTTGTGCCAGTGCCATAACATAGGTTGACAATGTGCTAATTGTAATTGTACTGGTACCAGGGAACGTAGGAGGAGCCGGTGGTACTAATTTTCCAAGAACTTGATTCAATTGTGCAATACCATTGGTCACTGAGGTTGTTGTAGTTAAGATTACAGCATTACTTACCAGGTAACCTGAACTGTTTGATCCAAGTTGTATTGAATTACCTAGCAATGTTGATGCAATGGTTGATGCTAACCCAGCAGCATTGGCCCAGATAAGATTGCCGGCGCCGTCGGTGGATAATAAGAAACCAGACGAGCCACCTGTTATGCTAACATTTGCATTGCTACCAAAATACATTACTCCGGTATTAGAACTGAATGCGCTACCTTGTATTATTACATTTGCAAGTTTGACATTGCCCGGACTGTCAATAGTGTATTGCGGCGATGTGTTAGTAATACCAACGCGACGATTGGCTACATCTAAGTATACTAAATTAGAGTCAAATGCTAGATCAACACCTTGTCTTTCAAGGTTGCTAAACAGCATTGGTCCGGATATACGCCCAATTGCCATTGTTTGTCCTTATGCAGCGTTAGTACTGTTAAGATTATGAACAACTACAATTTTATTAGGGTTAACTCCAGGAGCTGGTGGGGGACTTGTAAAAGTAATTGTTGTGCTACCATCTACAGTATAGTTGGTTGTGGGCTGTTGATACACTCCGCCAATGGAAACCAATACAGCCGGTGCGCTTGACTCAGCTTGACTCATGGTAAATGTTGTAGCGATACCGTCGCCGGTAAATTCATCTACAACAATTGATACTGTTCCTACCTTGGCTATTTGATTCCAAACACCGTTGTAAAACAATTCAACTTTTGTATTACTTAAATTGAATCTAATTTGTCCGTCAACAGGAACATCAGGACCCACACTGGTACTGCCCAATGGCAGTTGAACAGCATAACTGCCGCCTTCAAGTTGTGTATTTTTAAGATATCTTCCCATTGTTATAGACCTATTGTACTTACGCTTGCAACAATTGCATTGGCCACGTTTGATGTTGCTTGAATCATGTCACCAGTTGATAATACTAGTTTTTCCCAATCAATGATATAAGTATCCCCGGCAGTTACAGTTTTATTACTGTAAGCAATGTTGTTGACGTTTGCTGATCCACCTGCTGGTACCAAGTATAAATTAAATGTACGGGTGCTAGAGTCTCTATTGCAGAAATACATTGTGGTAACTGCGTCACCGTTGGTACTGGTACTAACAAAAATATTTCCTGCTGTTGTGTCTAATGCGTTACTTGTGATTGCCATTTCGTGTCCTTATAATACTAGCGAGTAGACAATTGCTTTTCTACTGCTGGCCAATTCTCTATTTGAATTTGTTGTGTTGGTTACATATAACCCTGAGCCGCCACTGTTTGGTGTTTGTGAATACACCACACTATAGCCTGCAATTGCACTTGGTGTAACTGTGGTGGTCTGTATTGCTATGTTATCGTCAA
>Ga0181348_1001266_pt1 | contig 11127 bp, 8 predicted proteins | sample Su13VDMM110DN_FD_130092 | JGI IMG/M metagenome (GOLD analysis project Ga0181348, IMG submission 130092) | Freshwater viral communities from Lake Michigan, USA - Su13.VD.MM110.D.N | ecosystem: Environmental > Aquatic > Freshwater > Lake | place: USA: Michigan | collected 2013-07-16
ACACTTGGATTTAATTTTTTATTTGAGCCGGGAGTAAAACTTCTACCCATAAAATAATTTAAGGAACCAAATTCATCATATGATGGAATTATAATCATGTTTGCATATAACCCTGTTTCACAATATCCAATGTTATATTTTATGATATCATCTTCTGTTAAACCTCTATTTTTTACATATGATCGAGCTTGTTTAGCAGTTAATGATTTATCATTTAATATGGATTTATATTCTTCAGGTAATACTACTTTAATTTCTTCTAGTTGACTTTTTTCAACTGGAGAGACATCTTTAGTTAATGATTTTAATTCAAGTATTTTGTCGTGAGGTACTTCTATTGCTTTAAATAAATTAACTAGTTTTTTACCTTTAAATTTACAAACCCAACATCCAAACTTTTGGAAATCAGGACTTGACTCATCTAAACATATTTCTAATTTATTTTTAGTTGAATTAGTACATTTTGGGCAATGATAAGCGTAGTTACCTCTTGCTGTTGATTTACCTGTACCTAATACAGAATTTACTAACGAGACTAATAATTGGTTAATCATTAATCATAATATAACAAAGAAAGCTTGGAAAACCAAGCTTAATTTTAATTATTTTATATTTGTTAGAAAGATATTTTAATACTTATAAACGTTTTGCAATATCATCTTGAACTTTTTCAACCATTTCTTCAGTAAATTCTGGGTGTTTTCTCATAAGATCTTCAAGTTCTTTTTCAAGTTTTTTTTCTCTTTCTTCAGCGTCATAAGCTGTACTTCTAGCCGCTATTAATATTCCTTTTACTATTCTATGAAGTTCAGATCTTGAATCATCTTCATTCAATATTCCTGCAAGTTTTTGCATTCTGCGAAATTCTTCGTTTAAGATTTGTTTTGACATTTTATGTTTATTTTATAATAAATATTATAGGAAGTCTTTACTGTAGAACTTTCCAAGAATATTGTCATTGAAGTACTCTAAAGGATGCTCTAACACACTATATTTAAACAAATACTTACACTCATAATATGTTAATAGTTTTTTATTAGGTACTATCTGAATTATTTCACGGATAAATTCATCATGTTTACCTTCTTTTAACATATCAAGTATAGGTTTTGCTGAACCATAATATGTTTTCCAGTCAGATTCTTTAGTTACTTTTTTAGTAGTAGCTTTTCTTCCTCTAGCAATTGGTAATGCTGCTGATTCTTTCTTACCTAATTTTTTATTTGAGGTATGATACAATGATTTTTTACCAATGTATGATATACCTGATAGTTTGTGTGTTGTAATGTAAATGAATCCGAATGCATCAGGACCGAAATCTTCTATTGTTTCTATAACTTTTTCTTTATATAACCACATAATTTTGTTTTTTATCTATCTATATTAACATAAATAGTCATGTCTGTTGTTCTTGATGAAGGTAAAGGTTGTGATAATTTTCCAACTGCAACTAAATTTTGATTATCATCATATAATCCTACTGTTGTTATATATGGAGCAAAATAAGAACCAGTAGCAAAATCAAGTACTATACCTGTTGTACTACCTGATATCACTGTTGGGTTTTGAGTAAAATTAAATTCACTTTCTCTTATTGTACATTTATATTGAGTTTCATATATTGAATATGAACTAATAAATGAGCAGGCAGACGCTGTAGTAAAGTTGATTATAACGCCAGAACTAGCACTTGTTAATATTGCCATACCATGTTGATATATTACGTTACCTACAATATTACCGCCAAATATCAAATTACCTTCGCCGTCGTCAGTATATGTTCCATCTGAATTTGTGTATACTAAACTTGTTGGTTTAATTTTGTCTCCAAATAATCGTGATGGTATTGCTAAAACACCTATAGTAGTATTTGAAGCTGTAGGCCAAAAATGAGGATATGATAAAGTAGTAGATAAATAATTATAGAATGAAGGAGATGGTGCGCCATCACCTACTATTGTATTTCCACTTGGAATTGATCCTGGTATTAGACTAGAAGTTGGGATTGATGAGACATAACTACTACTTAGATAGTTTGAGTAATATAATTCTTTTATTGAATTATAAACTAAACGTTGATATTGAGAAGATATATATCCTGTTTTAGCATCTGATAAAGGACTAAATAGTCCAGATATATTAGTTCCTAAAAAACTATCTATACCTGAACCAGTTATTTGAGCAATACCATTAAAGGTAAACGATTTGTTTACCTCAAATGGAGTTACAATTATATCTTGTGCTAATAATTGTTTATATACACTCATGAATTAAAAATCTAATTTGACACGGATTAAGGCTTCTTTTGTGAAATCTTTAATTAATGGTTTTGATAATTTAGCTACTGCTAATAATTCATTATTATCATTATACATTCCTACTGTTGTAAAGAATGTTTGTGGATTATTAATAAAACTATTATATAATACTGCACCTGTTGATCCTGATATGAATGATGGATTTTCTGAGTAGTTAAATTCTGCATTTCTTGCTCTTATGAATACATAATCAGATGTTACAGTTTCTTGAGAGTTAAGTGTAAATCCAACTTTTAATGTTCCAGATGAAGAACCACTTATAGCTTTATATAACATTTGAGTATTTAATCCATCAGTACCATTAGTTTTATTTGATATTAATCCTATTCCTCCAGAAATTGGATTTTCTCCTAATGCTAAAGGATTTAAAATTATTGTTCCAATGTCTGGTAAGAACCAACCATATGAACCAGAACGTGCTGACCATCCACTAGAATTAGTTCCAGCATTTGTAGCTACTACTCCGGCTGAACCTGAAATTAAATTATATACTCTACCTGAATCTAAGAATGTAGTTGTAGAGGCATATTGTGAATCATCTGTTAAAGTAATTCCACCTGAACCTGATCCAGATAAATGAAGAATTAAAGCACCAGGTAATAATGATTCTTTGTATCTATTTCTAGAAACTGAAATCGCCCAAAAATCTGAAGCTGTTACATTTCCAAATGTAAATGTTTCAGTAGCGTCTGCTAAAACTAATGATCTATATTGACCATATATTGTTGAAGTTGGTGTGTTTTTTACAATTTGAGAATTATATGGTACACTTCCACTACCCTTAAGATTTCCATAAGCAATATCAAATTGAACTTCTGAACCTGATATATTAGTAGTTTCAGTTCCACTTGCTGCTGAACCAGTTTGATATACACTTAAGTAATATGTTCCTGTTGAAGAAGCATATTGTGCTGAGGATGTGAAGAAAGTAGTTATTATTGGAGCGTATCCTGTCCATAATGGAGCAGTAATTGAATCTGCTGATAGTATAAAGTCTTCTGCGTCTAATCTTTTAAAGGCCATATTTTAATTATTTAACTTGGGTTACTGTGATTGGAATTGTTACGCGGGCACCACTATCATTTCCTACTACTGTTAATGTAGCTTGAATTTGAGTATTTGTACTAAATAATGTATTAACAGTTGTTGCTGTTAAATTGATAGTAGTACCTATAACTGTTTTAGAAACATTAGTACCTAATGTAGTAGTTGTATTTAACGCCTGAACTGCGGGAGTATTAATACCAACACCATTGAATGAATTTAATAAACGAACATCAGATATTGTTGCTGTGTATCCTGTATTTTCATATGTTTGATTACCACCTAAATAATTTAATGTTTGAGGTGTAATTGCTAATGATGAACCTTGTTTTAATGTTATTGAAGAATAACCTAAGTTTAAAACAGGTATTTTAGAAGTTCCTCTAGGTAATGTAGTTAATTTATACTTCATTATTTGAGTTTCTTGAGGAAATGCTTCTAGTAAAGGCATACTATTTATTGCCTCACCATAATAAGCTGATCCTGATGGATGGGTTGGATTATATAAAGTATAATCGATTTCATCATCTGCTAATGCGAATTGTGTGATTCTAAAACTACCATCGCTTTTAGCTAGAAGTTCACGACCTTTAGTAGTTAGTATTGCATCTACTGTGACTACACTATTGTTTAAATATGCCATTGTTTATTTGTTTTTACTATTATAAATATTATATTATTCCGTCTTTTTTTAGTTCTTGTATTGTTGTATCAAAACTTGCACTTAATGTTGGTGATAGGAATTGAGGTTTCATATATCCTGGTACACCTGCTATTAATCTAGTTCCATTTATTAGTATTTGTGATGTATCTTCTATAAATTCTCTAATAAGAAAACCATTTGTAATAAAATCAAATATATTATCAAGTTTTTTAGTAGTTAAACCACTAACTGGTTTATCAAGAAATAAATATAATTTATATTGAGTACCACCATATCCTATATTATTATCTAAAGAGCTACTAACTATAGTATATACTTGAGCTTCATTTTGGTCAAATCTAATTTCTTTAAATGATGATGATTGGAATGTAGTTGGTACTCCATATCCTCCATATCCTCCTGATCCAGTAAATGGTACTATACCATAAATATTAGTATAATATTGTAACGGATCATCAAAAACTGCTATAAAGGAATTTAATCCTAAATCCCCATCTAAATTAATAGATGTATCACCGGTTAAAGGTACAGTAACTCCTGCTCCTATATTCGCACTATCTATAGTCCTTACCCACCAATTACTTGTAACTATATTATATACAAATAATCTATACTTATCAAAAGTAGCATTTTTAGTTAAAGTAACAGGAGTTCCACTAATTGTAAAAGATATACGATTTGTAGAAGGATCTGGAAAGTTAGTATCACCAAATTTTATTTGAGTTCCAGTATTATTACTACTATTATATGCTTGATAATATATAGAAAATGCTGAATCCATTTTATGAGTACTACCAGCATTTTGAGTTAAAATAGGTAAACCCATTGAAGCAGAAGTTAACATTGGAAAATCTATTAACTGGGGATATGTAAAATTATCTTGAGCAAATGTTACTGAACCTGTATTAAAATTACGATATAAACTTCCTAATTCCCAAGATGAAGTTAAACAAGAGGTATTAGTTCCATAAGACCAAACACAGTCTGAAGTTATATATTTTGGATAGTTTCCTGGTTGATTATTAGTAAGTAATCTAATTCCTCCTCCTATATCATATGTTCCTATATTTCCATAAAGCTTACTTCCTGTTTCATTAGTTAATATAACACTAGGAAAACCAGATCCAGGTCTATACACAGTTGTATCTTGATGTAATGTTTGTCCTGTTGTTTTATTATTTATTGTTATACCAGCAAAAGAATCTTTACCAAAATTATCTAATAAATTAGCATAATAAGCTGAACTTGTTCCACCTACTGTAATTTGTTCACCTTTATCATCTACTAAACTATTCACATACATAGTAGATTTATTAACTAATTCAGGATATGCACCTGACATTCCTTTAAATACTAAGAAAAATGATTGATATTTATCTACTGCTGCTGTTGAACCATATGAAATGTCTCCAACAGTGTAAATATTATATTGTGCACTTGTCGTTTTACTTCCTTTATATCTTGGAATAGTACTACGTTGTAAATTATAATTATAATCTTGTACTTCTGCTTTATAAGCAATATTTCCAGTAATTAATTGTTGATTAGTAGGTATTAATTGACCTGTATTATAATCAACTTCTTGAAAATATTGACTAAGTTTAGATCCAGTGGCGTTATTTAATGTAGGATTTAATGAAGAAAAATTATTTAAACTTTGTGTAGTAACAATTATTGTACTTCCTTTTAAGTCTCCTGTTAAAAATTCACTTTGATCACTATGTAATGTTTCCACTAAACCTAATGGAGTTACAATTGATTCTATCCATGATTGGTTAGAAGAGGGTACACTATTAATAAATAAATTATTAAGAGCACTTGGTGATGATGTAAAACCAGCATTATGAAAAGTTAAATAACCTGTTGAAGAATAAATATTAAAATTATAAGATGTTGGAGTACCTACACTAAAGATAAATATTGGTGTTCCAGAAACAATTGGACCATCATATACTTCAATATCATCTGCTCCATCATGAGTTGTTTTAATATTAAAATTACCTTGGGTTGTATTTAAAGTATATGGAGTAACACTATCTACTAATAATAATGATGAAGTATAAAAATTAAATCTTAATGTAGGATCAGGAAATGACCCAGCACTTCCACCACTTGTTTTATATAATTGAGATGAAGCAAAATCAAAAGGAAATGATTTAACTGAACCTGAAATGTCTAAGTCTGAGAATGAAGCTGAAGGTACTCTGTATCTGTTTCTTTCTAATAAATGTTGTTTAATAACAATACCTGATGCTAGACTTGTTCTTGCAGGAACAAAATCCTTAATCATTTTAAATAATGAGTTATCAAAATATTTTATTAAACGAACATAATCATTTAAATTATAGTTTGAAGTATATTTAGTAAAATAATCGTTTCTTAATTTATTTAAATCAGGATATGATGTATAAGAACTAGTAAATTGTCTTGGATCACCTATATATTCTCCTATATTAAAATAACCTAACTGATCTATTATATCTCTATTTATCTCGTTTTGAGGTGAGAAAGCTACTTCTAATAAATTTACATCCTTAGTATAACTACCACTTATAGGTAATTCTTGTTGAATTGAAATATATGGTGATAATGTATCTCCTATTGGTACAACAGTATTCGCTATTTTTATTTTATGGTTTACTATGTTTTGTATTCCTACAGGAGGTTGATTTAAAAATATAGTTTCATTATTTGATACAAATACACTACTAGTAGAAATTGTAAAACTACTATTACCTCCTCCAAATGAAGAAGTTGTAATCCATGAACCTGATATTTTAGGATGTAATGATGATGTGTTAGTATATAATTCTCCACCTAATGTTGCTCTAAAAGCTAATACATTTGGTGTTGAATTTAATGTATTTCCTTCTGTTGAGTAAGGATTCATTATATAGTTTTTAAATACTGATTCACTTAAAGGAATAGTATAATATCTAATTTCTTGTAATGAACCTATAAATGAAGAACCTGAAGTTCCTAATGTATTTGAAAAACTTGATGATGTTGATTTTAACCAAGAGCTAGTAGTTAAGGTAGCAACACTTGCTGAGGCATAATATCCAACTTTAACTCCATCATTTCCATTATATAATGAATTTCCAGCATATAGAGTAAAAGTATTATTACCATTATTAGTCATACCTACTGACCACCATCCACCATCATAAAATGGTAAAAATACACTTGAAGAAACTGAACCAGATGGTTTAAATTCTAAAACAGCATATTCATTGTAAGCGTTTGTATTTGCTCCTGAATATGAAGCACTTGTATATCCTGAACCTGTATATTTTAAAGTTAAGTATGAACCACTATTAGCATACCATAAACTTTGAGTTGGAGTAGTAATAGCTGATGATAAACCTGGTGTTTTGAACCTAAAATAAACAGTAGAAGGTACATTAGGTGTATTCCAAGATGGATTTAATACCCAAGGTGTTTGTACATTTGATAATGATGAAGATATAGTACTTTCAAAATATAAAGCTTGATTATATTCATTTTCCCATTGATCCCAATCATTAGTATCATTTTTGTTTTTACCTCCAAATTCATTAATTCTTAGAATAGAATCAGGAATACCATATAATGTTATTAATGCTCTTAAACCTTCAACAGTGCCTTTTTTCTTAAGTAAGTAAGGTAAGTTATGATAAATACGTTTATATATTGATTTATTAACATCATCTAAAGGAACTACTATTGGATTACCATTAACATATCCTGTTATAACATATCCTGGAAGAGCATAATTATTTAAAGAAGCAGTAACAAAAGTGTTAATCATTTCACTTCCTGTTGAAGCAGTTAATGAGCCACCCGGTGTTATTCCTATAAATGAACTATATAAATCGGTTGTTGAGAAATTATTTTGATATATTTTAATACCTAAATCTCTTAGTACTTCAGCTATTAAATCTTTAGAAATACCATAATCTAATCTATTATCAGCATTATATTTATTTTCAATATCTTTAATGTAAACCCAAATACTATCAAAATGTTGTCCAATCATATCAACAAATAATTGATATTGATTATTAATAGGATCATCAGTTAAATAGTTAGGTATAGTATTTACTAAACGATTTGGATTTATATTTTCATCATAATAAGAAGCGCTAGTATATTGTATATTTATCCAATTTTGAGTAGTTAATGAACTTACAGGAGTATTAACATAAGGAGGTGGAGTATTAGTTTTAGGCCATGATTTACTTCCTGAATCAAAATATAAAAAGTATTCATAACCATCAAAATTAGTTATAATATCATTTATTTTGTTTTGCCATACATCATAACTTGATGAGACATAATATGAAGTACTTGATGAACCTGTAGATAATAAAGCATTTGCTTGATAAGTTTCTATTAATGATACTTTATAATAAAAATTTTCTAAGCGTGTTTGTGCTGATGAGAAGAAGGTGAAATTAGAATAATCATTATAATCTATATTTAGTTCTATTCCTTTTTCTATTAATAAACTATTTAACTGATATTGTAAGCTTGAAGTTCCTGGTGTTGAACTATTACTAACTAATGAGTTATAATTAGTAAATTCAGAAGAATTATTAACTCTATCTTTAACAGATATATTTAAATTAGGACCTTTTAGTTGTATATTATTATCTAAATTATCAAATATTAAAGTAATAGAGGCTTGATATGCTAAAGGATTTGATATAGTTTCTACAGCCCATAATTCTGATTTGATATCAAAATTATCAGGAAGAGGTTCATATAATTTTATTAAAACTGTTGGATCAGCAGGATTAGAATCATCTAATAAAATATTATTAGCTATTATTAATTGATTGTTTCCAAAATTTAAATAAAAATCAGCATAATAATTTGATGTTTGTAATTGTGTCACATAATTTGAAACATCATTTATTACTACTAATGGATTAATTATGTTAGAATCTAATCTTATTTCAGTTCTATCTGGACTAATTTCTGAAATATAGTAGGTATTATCTTTAGATGAACCTAAAATATTAGTAAAGAAATTATAATTTGTTATATATTGACCTTCAGAAAAACCATAAATTGTTAAGTCTTGTTCAGGATCTATCTGTAAGTTATTATCTAAAATAGAATAATTAGAAAAATTATTAACATAAAGTAATTGATTTTGATTAAAATCATATACTGTATATTCAATATAATCTACACTAGATGTAAAGGTATTTGTCACATCAAAACTAGAAATTAAGTTTTGGTCTTGAGTAGAATACGTTTGTAATTCTAGAGTTGTAGGATCTATATTTTGTATATTAATTATTTTATCCATTATTTGGGTAAACTATTTGATAGTGTTTGTATTTGAGTAGTTAAATCAAGATTTTGTTGTCTTAAAAATGTTACTTCATCAATCAAAGCTTGTATATTATCAGATTGAAATGAAGAACCAACATATTCTTGACTTGTTTTTATAAGGTACTCATGAGAGTTTGTATCTCCAAGTTTAGGAATATCAAAGAATAATTGATTATAATAATTAAAAAATTGATCTACACTAACAGTTGGAGTAGCGATTGATGATGTTTGGTTAGAAGGGATTAATTGAGAAAAAGAAGTATCAATTGTTTTTTGATATTGTCTTTTTTCAAATACAGTTTTATTTAAATTAACTTGTGCCATTAACCATTAATAATTTTAAAGTAATAATCATTATCTAATATTATTGTGTTATTATTTACTACTGTTTGAATTAATATTTTATAGTAACGCTCTGGTTGTAATCCATTCATATAAATATCAAAATAATTACTAGTACTATCAGCACTAATTTGAGTATAAGTAGTATCAAAATCTATTACATACTCATTAGTATCTAAATCTTTTATAGCGTAATATGAAGATGATGGTAAGTAATAATTGTTAGTATTAATTGAAGAGGTTTGATATACTCTTGTTGGATATTTTGGTCTACAATTTATTCTAAATCTATTTATACTATCAGGATAGAAGAAACCTGGATTCTCAGTTACTGAAGCATAGATTTGTGAATCAGTAATAATAGGAGATGTTCCTGGTGCAAAACTATAATCTCTCCATTTTATTTCTAGTTCTGGAGGATAAATAGTATGAGTATCTACTGAAAAAAATTTTAAATCAGGTTGAACTGATTCTAAAGATAAAAATTCAGTTGCGTCATCAAATTTAACTATAAATCCATTATTACTTACATAGGTATCTGATCCAATAGAATTAGAACTACTATACCATGCTTTAACAATATCTGTAACATTAACATTTAAGTCTTTATCACTTCTAATATCAAAAGATTGAGATGGTTTAAAATTTAAACTTGTATTAGATGAACCTGTGTACCATACACCTCCTCCTTTATTATTATTTAAAAAAGAAGCTGTAACAAATGGACTGTATCCTGATACTTCCCAACCACTACCACTAATATAATCTCTCCAATTCCAACTAACACCATCTGATACTATAGGATTATCTCCAAACTGTCCTGTTCCATTATTCCAAGAACCTGATGTAGGGTGAGCAAATACTTTACTAGAAAAACCCATTCCATCAGCATTCGCTATATAGCATCTTAAATTAGATTGCCAAGTTGAGGTTTTAACTTGATTTTGAAAAACACTGTTTATTTCGGTTTGATCAAACGCTAGAAAAAATCTAAAAACGCCCGATAATCCTTGTATAGTTAACGGAAAACCAGCTTCTAATATACTGTCCAATCCTGTATTTGAATCAGGGTAAAACGAATATGCTGTAGCGTCTTTATACGGGTATAATTTATATATTGCCATTTTATTTTATTATAATGATACTACTTTTCCTGAAATATCGTTGTTTAGAAATTTTACTTCAAATATTGAAGGATCTAAACTAGGATATATAATCCCATTTTGTGTTGCTCCTTTAATATCATAAGCATATTGAGAATATCCTAAATTAGTTCCCACATTATTTATTATATCTATATTTTTAATAGTTTGAACTCCTTCAATTTTATCTAATAATATATATAATTCTCTTAAAACAATAGGTTGATTTACTAACCATTTATTTATATTAAAATAATCTTTTAAAGCATTAATACATGCTATAATAATATTC
>Ga0181348_1001267_pt1 | contig 11127 bp, 19 predicted proteins | sample Su13VDMM110DN_FD_130092 | JGI IMG/M metagenome (GOLD analysis project Ga0181348, IMG submission 130092) | Freshwater viral communities from Lake Michigan, USA - Su13.VD.MM110.D.N | ecosystem: Environmental > Aquatic > Freshwater > Lake | place: USA: Michigan | collected 2013-07-16
CAAAAGACGCTCGCAAAGAATGGATTGCAGCCCCTGGTTTCGGACCCAAACCCTTCTTGTGCGAAATTTGTAAAGGTCTGAGTGGCATACAGGTTGAATGGGATAAGAATTTTCCAGGCACTGATGTATTAATGCCCCCGTTACACCCAAATTGTCGTTGCACCTCTGTGATTGTGCCGTTTGAAATCAAAGCACTTGAACAAGCGATTGCAATTCCAGATTCGGATTATCAATTAGCGCAAAACTATATTGAAGACCTAGAAGATGACGAACTGAGCATAACTCAAGATGTTAAAGATTTGGCTCAAGGAATGGGAGGAGAACCAGTCGGCCTAGAAAACAGATTTAAAAGTCGTAATTCCTTGGCTCGCAAAGCAACTAAAGACGTTGCAGAAGACAGGGCAAACGGTGGCAATCTTTCCTTTAGACAGGCTCTGGAAAACAACAAAGACACCCTGCGCTACACGATTTCGTTACCTAGTAGTCAATATGCAGATGGTGTGAAACAGCAGTTATTGAGACTGCAAGCATCGGGCGTTGAATTCAAGTCCAAGATACGTTGGTCAAGACCAGACACCTATCAAGGGGTGAATTTGCAAATTCGTGACCCTAAAACTAGAAGGTGGCACGAACTTCAATTTCATACGCCTGAATCTTTGGTAACTGCAAAAAAGAACCACCCTATTTTTGAAAAACAGCGAAGAATGTCCCCAATAGATGAAGGTTACGATGAACTAACCCAAAAAATGACAGACATTGTTGGTGCTTCGCCAGTACCGCCAAATATCACAAAGATTATTGGACTTATTTTATGATTAGCAAGATTAAAGTGTCGTTGTATGAAAACTAGATATTGGAAATGGATGATAGGTTCACGTGTGTCGGTCGTTTATCGTTTGAAAAAAGGCAAGTTTGAAAAGTACTCACAAAACAGGTGGCAGTTGTCAGACCGTTACGAAAGAGCAGTCCAAGACCCTGAATTTGTTGAGATAGACAAACAAGAAGCAGACGTGCTGATTACTTTTGTAGGTATCGTTAAGTAGGTAGAGCGCAGTCACTTAGGTTTAGTAATATAGAATGTAGTTATGTATTCCCACCCAAAGTCAAACAAGGTTGAACCAAGTGATTTGGTAAAATCACTAAGTTCTAAGGGTCTTGTGAGGGTTCATAACGAATTGCACGGTCTAAATCTTGACAGCACTACTGTCACGCTTCATCACATTATCGTTAATGAAATGCGCAAGCGAAATATGGTTCACGAAAATGTTGACTGTCCAATACACAAAGCAGTAGTGCTGAAATCTGAACTGTTGTTGTCTCTAGAAAAAGCAAAGAGTCTTTTAAGGAGTCAGCCAACCTCATCAGGTGTGCATGTTGACTCAATTATGCCCAATCGTAAGAAGAAAAAGAAAAAAGTTCTCGTTGATGATGACGAAATAGAAAAAGGCGACAAGCCAGGACACCCGTTTCGTGGCAACCAGCACTCCCGAGGTGGCGGCGGGGGCGGTGCTAACGCAGCAAGTGGCACTACAGAAGCCGATGCACAGCAAATGGCTAGTGAACAAGACAACGACGAAAAAATCTCGGAACTTGAAGACAAGTTTTCAGAGAGACAATCTCAAGCCGAAGATGAAATGCTTGAAATTGAAGACAAGGTTAGAATGGGTATAAGGGACTACGAAGAAGAACATCGTGACGAAGATGGGAAAAACTTAGATACCTATGATGATAATTCTTTAGACATTGCAAGTGATGCCCGTGACGAAATGAAGGACTTCAGAGAAAGGTCGCAAGACATTGATTTCGGAGATGACAAAACGGTTGGTCAAAGACAAGAGCAAATAGACGAACTTGAAGCAGATTGGGAAAAGGCTTCCGATAGGCTTTTGGAAAAATTTGAACAAAATGACGACCAAGAATTAGACTTTTCCCGACAACTTGATGATTTTGGCGGGTGGGTAGACGAAATAGTTAATTTAGCAGATTCTGTTAACCGAAAAATTGGGGGCTTAAGTGGATAACGAAAAAGTAATTTTACAGGAATTGTTAACTGTTAGTGGGACTGTGTTTGCTATTCGCAAAACAACCACTGGGGACTTGTTGTTTGATACCGAAACGAACCAAGTAACCAAAAGTATTGGTCAAGGAGACTTTGTTAGTTGGGACAATGTAGGCGGTATCGCCCGTGGACGTGTTATCTCAATTATGCGTGAGGGTACTTTGAACGTGCCTAATTCAAGTTTCAAAATAAAAGCAGACCCTGATGACCCTGCTGTGCTAATTCAGTTGTATCGCAAAAACAGTGACGGTGAATATGAACAGCAAGATGTTCGTGTTGGTCACAAAATGAGCGAACTGCGCCCAATCCAATCGCTTGTTAAAAAAAAAGAGGATAAGTTTTCCCCACCAAAAGGCGCTCAAGCAGCAGGCGCAAGAGCAGTGGGTTGGATAAAAGAAGGTTTAAACGGTGACGGCTTCACTAGTGTCGGACGGCTTCGTGCGAAACAGTTGGCTAATGGTGAACAACTCACAGAAGACACTGTGCGGAGAATGTCTTCGTTTTTTACTAGGCACGAAGAAGATAAAAAGGCTGAAGGTTTTAATCAAGGCGAAAAGGGCTATCCAAGACCAGGCAGGGTCGCTTGGGACGCTTGGGGTGGGGACGCAGGACGTGCGTGGGCAGACAACATAGTTGACAAACTCAACAGAAAAAAAGAACTGGCAAAAGCAGACGAAAAACGGTTCACTCTTGCACCTTGGTATGTCCCCAACAGTCTTGACGCCCACATGGAATGGACTGACTCAGATGAATTGCAAAAGGCATTGTGGACTTATGTAAAATCTGGCAACCACGATATTCGTTTACAGCATGTTCCAGATACAGTTGCTGGTCAATGGGTTGAAGCAATGACATGGCCGTTTGAAGTAGAAGTACCAATGATGAACCTTGAAAGTGGTTCGGTTCAGAAAAAGGTTTTCCCTGAGAACACGGTTTTCTTAGGAGTTCAGTGGGAACCTTGGGCTTGGGAGTTGGTCAAAAACGGTCAGATTCGTGGTTTCTCTATCGGTGGCAAGGCTGGTCGCAAAGAAGAAGACTTATACGTAATGCTTGACAAGTCCAGTGGTGAAACTGTTGTTAAGGGTGAAGCAGCAGGACACCCGTTCAGAGGCAATCAGCACACTAGAGGAGGCGGTAGTGGTGTTAGTGGCGGCGACGGTAGTGGTGCTGGAGGCGATAATTCTGGAATTAAAACGTCAAGAGCGTCCTCGGAAATGTTAGATAAAATCCAAATGGCTGTTGGTGATGACCGCAAAGTAAAATCTGTTCAAGAAGTAAAAGTAGACGGAAAATTAGTTGGGCATGTCAGTCGTGAGCAACACTTTACGACAACTGATTTCGGTGCAAAACAATCTGACGGTCATCGGTACCATGCACGTGACGCAAAAGGAAAAGGTTTGGGTGCATACAGGTCTAATTATCGTGATGGTGGATTTGTGCGAGAACAACGTTCTTTCGGTACTTCAAAAGAGGCTGTAATGGCTGTCGCTACGGGCAATACGCCTTAGTGCTGATAAAGTTTTCGCATGAACAAAGATAACTGGCTAGACAAGATTGAGCAAAAAGTTGATGATGAAATCGCCAAAAATGGTATGCCCACAAAAGAAGAATTGGTAAAAGAAATAAGACTTTTAAACGCAATGTTGGGTGAAGATGGAGAACCTCACCCATGTTGATGTTCAAGACAAACTGATTAGTGCTATTTTGTATGTGTGTCCTGTTGTTGACGTTTCCCTCCCTTGTCGTTAATGACAGGACACACTAAACCACACTTGTAGTTGACGTTATTGTCTAAACAGTGTGTAATAGTCAGAGAACAGCGAGGACCCATGCCAAGAAAGCAGAAGAAAATGGTCAATATGGAAATTGAAGAAACTTCCGCAGTTGACCACCCTGCTCACAAAGCAGAAGGCTGGGTAGTTGTTAAGAGTGCTGAGTCAGACTCTTTAATGTCAGCCCTTGAAGAACTAATTGGAGAAGACGAAGTGCCAACAGATGAGGAAGTGGAGAAAATGAAATACACAGACCTAGACAAAGCAAACAAAAAGATTGCTGACATGGAAGCCGAAATGGAGAAAATGAAACACTCCATGAAGGAAATGAAAAAAATCGGTCACGACAAAGATGAGGACATGATGAAGTCGGCTGACCCAATGATTCAAGAGATGTTCGCAAAAGCGCAAGCAGAGACCGAAACTCTCCGCAAGGAACTCGCTACAGCAAACGAAGAAAAAGTTCAAAAGTCCTTTGTTGAAAAAGCAGCAAAATGGTCAAACCTTAACCAAAAGGCAGAAGAACTCGGCACCATGTTGCGCAAAGTCGCTTTGGTAGACGAATCACTTGTTGCTTCGCTTGAGACAATGCTTGAGGCTCTTAATGCACAAGCAGAATCAGCAGAAATCTTTACCGAACTCGGAACTGCAAAGTCAGCAACTGGCAACGGTTCTGCGTTAGATAAAGTTCAGTCACTCGCAAAAGCGGCTGTTACAAACGGTGAGTACAAGACAGTTGAACAGGCTGTGTCGGCACTCATTATGAAAAGCCCAAGTCTGTACGCCGAATATCTTGCAGAAACCCGATAAGGAGAAAAAACCATGGCATACGAAATCTCTAATAACGCAGTAAAAATCACACTGCCAGCAGGTGCTGATTTAAGTTCAAATCAGTACTACTTCGTGAAAGTAAACTCGTCAGGAAACGCAGTGCTTTGTGCAGCCGCTACTGATAAGCCAATTGGTGTTTTGCAAAACGACCCAGCATCAGGCGAAGAAGCCTCAATTGTTGTAGTCGGTGGAACAAAACTTGTGACCAACGCTGCATGTGATGAGGGAACAGTAGTTGGAACTGCTTCCACAGGCAAGGGCGCACCTTATGTCGCAGGAACAGACACAACAAAGTTCATTGTTGGTTCAGTAATTCTCGCTTCAGGCGCAGACGGTGAAATCGCAACAGTATTAGTGAACTGTGCTTCAGCAGCACGGGGCGCATAAGAAAAACCACTCAGAAATAAGGAGCAAATAATGCCACAGCCAACACAAAATCAGGTACATGTTGATGCGATTTTAACAAACATCAGTGTCGCCTACATGCAAATGCAGGACAATTTCATCGCAACAAAGGTGTTTCCTGTAGTTCCTGTTTCAAAGCAGAGCGACAAGTTCTTCACTTACACCAAAAACGATTGGTTCCGTGACGAGGCTCAACGCCGTTCGGACGCAACAGAATCAGCAGGCGGAGGCTATAACCTCGGCACTGACAGTTATCAGGCTGATGTTTACGCATTCCACAAAGACATTGGAGACCAGACCCGTGCCAACGCTGATGCGCCAATCAACGTAGACCGTGAAGCCTCTGAGTTCGTAACAAGCCGTTTGATGCTCAAAATGGAGACACAGTTTGTTTCTAGTTTCTTCACAACAAGCATTTGGGGAACGGATTACACACCAGGCAACTTGTGGAGTGATTACACTTCGTCAGACCCATTGGGTGATGTAGAAACTGGTAAGCGAGCAATCTTGGCAACAACTGGCTTCTCGCCAAACACTTTGGTGCTTGGTTACGACACCTACAAGGCTCTCAAGAACCACCCAGACCTTGTTGACCGAATCAAATACACTTCGGCTCAGACATTGACCGAGGGTTTGATGGGTTCACTGTTTGATATTGACCGAGTTTTGGTCGCAAAAGCAGTAAAGGCAACCAACAACGAAGGTGGCACAGCCGCTTACGACTTCACACACGGCAAAAACGCTTTGTTGACTTACTCGGCACCATCGCCAGGCTTGCTACAGCCTTCAGGTGGCTACGTAATGTCGTGGACTGGTGTTTCAGGTGGCTTGGGTGCAACAATCGGCACAAGTCGTTTGCGTCTTGACGCTTTCAAGGCTGACCGAATTGAGTCAGAAGTTGCTTTTGATATGAAGGTAATCGGCACAGACCTCGGTTACTTTTTCAGTTCAGTAGTATCCTGATACCTCAAACTTAAGGAGTTAATATGGCAAACCTTTTTTCAAAAGGTAAAGGCTTGGTTGGTTCGTTGCGAGTTAATGGCGTAATTGCTGGAAACACGCACACAGAAAAGACAACTGTTACAACACTTACAGATGCCACAGAAACTATGACGGCGGCTCAAGTTGTTACTGACGGTGGCTTGTTTGTTTGCACTCCAACAGCAACACGGGCTAAGACAATTCCTACTGGAACTCTTACCTGTGCGGCTTTGAAGGGTTACGCAGTTAGTGACACTTTTGATGTGACCTTTACAAACCTGACAGCAGCCACTCACGCTCTGACTATTACTGCCGCAACTGGAGCAACACTTGTTGGTTCAGCAACGGTAGCAGCAGCAACATCGGCAACATTTAAGGTTCGTGTCTCGGCAGCCAATACGGTTGTTTGGTACAGAGTCGCATAAAGCACTTCGGTCAAGTGACCTTAGTGTCCAAAATATCGGAGGACAAACGTGGCGTATAAAGTAACAAAGCCAATTCAAAAAGATGGTTCAGTAATCCCAGCAGGAACAATTTTAGATGCCTCAACTTGGCGCAACCTTCGTTCGTTGATTAACGGGCGTTATTTGGTTGAATGTGCTGAACCAGTAGTTAAAAACAAAAAGGCAAGGGACAGCGAACTCACAGACAGGATGTAATTGTGACTTGGAGTTACAGTGGAGACCCTGCATCTAGTAATTTAAACGCAGTTCGTTTTTTAATTGGCGATACTGATACCACTAACCAGTTGTTGAGCAATGAAGAAATCACTTTTATGTTGGTTCAATGGAATCAGAACACTTATATTTCAGCATCGCACGCCGCTTATTCCCTGTCGGCTAAGTATTCTGGCAAGTCTGACTTCAGTCGGTCTGTCGGAGACCTGTCTCTCTCTACTCAATATGGACAGCAAGCCGAAAGATATGGTTCTCTAGCAAAGAGATTGGCAGTGCAGGCTTCGGCTGGTAATCCGCCTTCGCCTACTGCTTCAAGTGACGCTTTAGCAGACTTTGATTTCTCTGTAAATATGGACGAAAACCACGGGTGATTTGTGACTATAGAAACTGCATATTTGGCAATGATGCCAAACACTGTGACTATCTTCGGTCAGTCGTCTATTGATTCCTATGGTAAGCCGACCTACTCGGCAAGTGGTACAAGTGTTCGTTGTAGGGTCGTTCCTTCAGACAAAGTGATTCGCACGGCTAATGGTGTTGATGTAATTGCTAACGGCACAATTTATTTTTATGGCACTCCGACTGTTGATGTCTCCAGCAAAATACTGTTGCCAAACAGTGAAATGGTTTTCGTGATTGATGTTAAGGTTCAAGATGACGAAAGTGGCACTCACCACACGGCTGTTAGTTTCGGTTCTGGAAGGTAGTGCTGATTATGGCAACCCAACAAACGATTCAATGGCAAGGAATGGACAAGTTCTTGAATTTGTTGTCAACCCTTGGTAAAGACAGCGTTCAATACTTTGGTTTCGCTCTTATGCAAGAAGCGCAGGCTGCCTTCCTTCAATCGCAAAAGGAAGTTCCAGTAAAAACTGGCGTCCTACGTGCTTCGGGCAACATAATCCCGCCATCAGTTGTAGGCAACCAAGTATTTGTTGAAGTTGTTTATGGTGGCAATGCTAAGAAATACGCAATGGAGCAACACGAAAACGAATCCTACAATCACCCGAGAGGCGGCAAGGCAAAGTACTTGTACGACCCTGCTAAGGCCCGTGAGAGCGGTTTTGAGAGGCGTTTAGCAGTGCTGATTGAGGCAAAGGTCAGAGGGTTGGTGTAATGGCTCTTTTGGACGCTGTAGGCTCTATCTTGCAAACTGGCAGTATCGGCACTTTGGCGACCGACCTTTTTCTTTCGCAAATGCCAGACGACCCAGACCTATGTGTTGTTGTGCTTGAAAACACTGGAGCAAGCCCTGATATGACCTTCGGTACAAGTGTTGCCACAATAGAAAAACCAAGAATTAGGGTTGTTGCACGTGCTTCGCAAAATGATTATGTGACCTGCAAAACCAAAATTGAAGCGGCTAGAACTGTTTTGGGTGCTGTAAGAAACCAAACGCTTCAATCAACGAAAATTATCTGCATACTTGACACGACAGGCACCTATCCCTTGAACTTTGACGGAGAAGACCGTCCTTTGTTGGCTTGCGACTTCGCCGTATGGGTTGAAAGGTAAATATAATGAATCCCCAAACGCAAGCAGTGCTGATTAAATTGTTGGAAACTTCAGAAGCAAGTTTGGCGGCGGCAAGAGTGTTGTTGGAGGATTTAATTCAAGTTGAACAGCAAGGACCCTGTAGTCACCCTAGTCAGGCTGTGAAAAAAGTCACTACTTTTGGAAAACAGGTTGCTCTTTGTGAATTGTGTGGCGAGTTTATTCAAGGCGACAGTGATGAGCGAGATTAGTGCCTATGGAAAAACTGTTCAGACGGACACTTCGCCTAGGTGTTGGAGATGTAGTAAACTATTAGCAGAACATGTGAGTCGTCCATGGAGCATTGTTTGCCCACGTTGCAAAGGACGCAACGGAGATACTGGAAATACTAAAAAGTTGTAAACAGTTTGTTGGTTGCTAGTCTTTCGCCCAGTGACTACAAAAGCAATCCCTATTCGTTTAAGAAAGTAGGTTGAAATGCGAAGAATCAAGATTTTTTTATTGGTAGTACTTATATTTGGTTTGGTTCCAGCCCCAGTTAGTGCTGAAATCAAGCAATGTAAAAAATGGGAAGAAACGGCTTTGTCAGTAGGTTGGGACAAAACAGAAATCAAAAAGTTGTCTCAAATTATGTATCGGGAAAGTAGGTGTCAGCCCCAAGTCTTCAATCAGAACAAGAGAAAAGACGGGAGTGTTTGGTCAAAAGATTTAGGTTTAATGCAAATCAATGATTATTCTTGGCGCAAATGGTTAAAAGACAAAAAAATCATTAAAGTTGACGCAGACCTATTTGTTCCAGTGCTGAACCTAAAAGCAGCATTAGCAATATGGCAATACGGCGAGGACAAACACGGAAATGGTTGGATTGCTTGGAGTGCTACAAGTGGTAGTTAATTAGTATGACATATTTCACATCGCAATACTTGTAAAATACTTGACAATAGTTTGAGGTTTTGATAGAACGACATTCGTGACAAATCAACCGACAAACAAGGAGGAAGTTATCGTTACTCAAACAGCAGGATTGCAAGATTTCTTAAAAAGTGGAACAAAGAAAGGGGTTTTGTACTACAAGGAGGAAGACGGTACACAGACCTCAATCGGTTCTGCAACAGCAGGAGGGGTTCACTTTAGAATTTTCTACTCCAGCACCGTGTTTTATATAATGGATGAGCCAGATGCTCCTTGGACTTCGCTCTGCTCACTGCAATCAGTAGTTGGGTTTATTGAAACCTCAAGTTAGGTCAAAATTGACAGTTGTAATAAATTACTTGACAAACAGAACATGATTAGTTAGGATTGCGAATATGGCAAAGAAGAAAAAGAAAAAGAAACTCGTTACTCTTAGTTCAGAAGAATTTGGTCAGTTGTGTGAGTTCGTGGTTCTTGGCTCAGATGCAGTAATGGAAAGACTTTGGGAAGACGAAGAAATCTACACTGAAAACGAAATGATTGAATTAGAACAAGAACTCTTTATGAACACTGAAAAATTGTTGAGAGTTTTGTCAGTTAAGTTCGGACACCCACAGGCTCAAGTTTCCACCATAAATGACCAAAGCCCTTTTGAACTTGATTTTCCAAGTAAGCCTGTTGTATCCAAGTCGGAACTTCAATTAGTACACGAAAAAGTTCCAGAACTCGTTATTGCTCGGGCTTTGTAGGGCTATCCCTTACTACCTTGTTGAACTTTTAAAAGCACCTAGAAAGACTAAGCAGACGTTCTGAGACATCAAACCGTGCTGTAGTGGCGTTATTGCTGAATAAGGTGTATCTTTGTTGTATCGTGTCCTCTGTGACCCTGACTTACCGTTTCGTGGCGCATGTCGCTCCTCGGCAGGTGTGTCAGACGGCGTACCAGCGAGGTTGAAATGGCAAAATATAAAGTTCTTGTAGGGTTGGAGTACTCAGGCAAACGGGTAGAGGCAAACGCCGTTATTGATGACCTGCCAGCAAAGTCAATCAAGTGGTTGCGTGAACAAGGTTTGATAGTGCTGATTTCTGGAAACGAACCAGCAGACGAAGAAGTCTTAGAACCAATTATTGTTGAAGAAACCCCAGAGGAGGAGTAATGGCTTTTATCCACGGCAAGACCACTCAAGTATTGCATGGTGCTTTTGATTTGTCTGCGTTTCTCAACGAAGCAACTGCATCAGAAGAAGCCGAAGTAACAGAAACAACTGCTTTCGGCAATAGTGCCAAAACCTACATCGTTGGTTTGAAAGACGGCACAATCTCTGCTTCTGGAATGTTTGATGGTGCTGCTAGTGCAGTTGATGAAGTTTTGGCGGGAAGTATCGGTAGCGATACTTTGTCCCCAGTAACAGTTGGTTACTCGGGTACAACCCTTGGCAACCGTGTGTCTTTGTTGCAAGCGAAAACCACTTCATACGAAGTCTCGTCCCCAGTCGGAGATGTTGTTTCGGTTTCTTATGATGCGCAGTCAGATGGCGGAATAGACCAAGGTGTGTCTTTGGCAGCCCTCACTTCTGTTTCGGCAACGACTACTGGTACAGCAAACGACAACACCGCTTCGTCAGCGAACGGCGGAATGGCTCAAGTCCATGTCACTGCAAACACTCGTTCAACTACCTCTGTTATTAAAATCGCTCACTCGGCAGACAACTCAACCTTCGCTGACCTCGTAACTTTTACGACTGTCGGTATCGGTGCTACAACTTCTGAACGGTCACTTGTTGCGACAGGTACAACCGTAAACAGATACTTGCGAGCAGTGGCAACACTGGCGGCAGGTACAGGTTCAATCACATACCAAGTATCGTTCGCAAGACGATAAGGAGCAATAAATCATGGCATTCGGACACGGTAAATCAGCAGTATTTAAGTTAGACGATTCAGGAGGTACCCTTCGGGACTTGTCCTAGTATATCAATGAAGCGAGCATGCCTCG
>Ga0181348_1001268_pt1 | contig 11122 bp, 13 predicted proteins | sample Su13VDMM110DN_FD_130092 | JGI IMG/M metagenome (GOLD analysis project Ga0181348, IMG submission 130092) | Freshwater viral communities from Lake Michigan, USA - Su13.VD.MM110.D.N | ecosystem: Environmental > Aquatic > Freshwater > Lake | place: USA: Michigan | collected 2013-07-16
ACACCGATTGGTTGTTCTGCTCTTTTTCTTCTTGCCATATTAGTAGGTTAGATTTTCTTTACAGTTGAACCGGGCATTTTTGCGGCACGACCTAATACATCGTTCCATCCAGGATTGCGATTAACGAGTTTATCTTTCCACTCACCGACTTCTCCTGGACTTGCTGATCCTTGGCTCCAATCCCGTTTCCATTCGGGATTATCATTATACCACTGTGTGATGTCATGAACACTCATTTCAATTACTTTTTTCTCACCTGTATCTTTGCTTATAATCGGATAAATTGCCATAAGTTTTAATAATGTGTATCGTTATTTAGATTATGGACTCAACCGCGCTTTATACAATCTTTTTTCTTCATAGTATGCCCAAACATTTGGAGTCCATTTTTGAAGTTCAGGTGCGAAAGAATCGCATAATGCTTGAATCTCAAGTTGAGCATCAAGTTTAGAACGAAGATCCATAAAGTGAAGTACAGAACGAAGATTGAATGAGACTACAAAGTTCTGGCGAATTGCTTGTGCAAGATAATCACGAATGTGCTCTTCACACATACATTTATCATACTTCACAGCATAACGCTTACACCCCTCCAAAATCCACTGTAGTTCATCTTGCCGATCTTCTCCTGTCCACTCATACTTCTTTCCCTTACGGTTGGTGTAGAACCCTGCAGGGCGCACATAGAAGACTTCTTCAACATCTAGTTCCCCACTCGCAACTTTGACTACACGCTTACCAGTATAACGTTGAGATTGAACGTCCCAAGTAGTTCCGATACGGTGAGTTCTTGCCTGAACGATTACATTATGAACAAATCCAGCACAAGAAAATGTAATTTGTGGATGCTCCAAAGGTCCCCAATGTCCCCTATCATTTGCAAGCAAATGTTCTACAATCCACTCACCACATTTTTGGGGATTGGGAACTTCCACTTTATGAATTGGGACTTCAGAATAATCCCCCTTACCTGCCTGCCAAATAACCTGTTCTGGGATTGGATATCCCTGAAGTTTAACTACTTCAAGATGCTTGTCAAGTTCAAGAAGGTCTTTTGCTTTAATAGGTTTCATTTCTTTCCAAATCCTTTTGAGTATTTTGCTTCAATTTGTGCCAATTCTTCTCTGACAACTCGTAATTGTGCTTTCATTTCTTTGAGTTGATCATCAGAATACAAATGATCCTGTTTTGTAAGTCTTCCAAGTAATTTTACTAATTTTTTTGCTCTATCAGTCATTCGTCATCCTCAAAGATTTCGTCGTAATCTACTTCTCTTGGTTTAATATCACCAAATTGGTATGATGATACATCGGAATAAATTTCTACTTTCAAAGCATCAACAAGAAGTTCCATATTACGAACAATAAGTTTTACTTTTTCCTTATCCATAGGTTAAAATTGTTTGAATTCATTTTAGCATAAAAAAAGGAGGGAATCAACCCCTCCTAGAATATTATTAAATGTTTAAAAACCTTCACGTGAGAAAATTTTTGGGGAAATTTTTTCCGACTATTTTGGAAATCACTTTCGTTTTTTCTTTTCCGGTGTCTTGTATCCCCAAATTTTGGGATTAACTCTGCCATCAGTCCATACAAATTCCTTTAGATCTTCACGAAATTTATCCCAATACATATCAAACAAACTAGTTCTTTTTGAACATCTTGTAATATCATAACAAATTTTACCATCAAGAACATAAGAAACTAAGTATGCATCAAGAGGTAACTGTTGATTTTTAGAATCTTTTACATTACAATTTTCATGTAGTATTTCACAACTATAACGTAATTTAGAAATTTCTTTCTCTTGCAATGACCAAACCTCAACCTTTTCGTTATTAGATACCTCTTCCTTTTGTATTGACATTTTTTTTCTTGGTGCAGTATTATTTTCCATCATATCAATTTCAATGTTTTTCAATCAGGTCCTATTACCCCATTTAATGTCTGGATAAGCATCCGAAACAATTTGCTTGGTAATCTTATATTTTGTTTCCAATTTCTTATCTTTAACAAGAATAAGAATCTCTGCCTCAAGTGGATGCAGTCCCTCAAGAACATTAATAAACATTGTTTCTCTACGAAGAGAACTTAGACCACTATTGCCCCCACGAATAAAATTATAAAACCGAGTATATTCTTTGCGAATCGTAGATCTACCTTGATCATTCATGCCAAGTGAATTGGAGTTCATTTCCCCCATTTTACTGACTGCATCTTTAATTTTACCACTAACAGTCCCACCAAAAGAATTTTGCTCCCCAACACTTGCATAAGGAACATCCCCTTCAGGAAGCATAGAGATTAAACTTTCATCAAAATTCCAAATAAACAGAGCCTTCAGAGAAGGATCTCCATATTTTTTAAGAACTTCAACTTTTTTTGCATTTGTACGCTGTTTTGATGCAAGATTCAAAACTTCATATGCAAATGGATTTTGTGGAAGTTCTATGATTGCTGTAGGTTCTTTTACAGCAATCTCCTTAGTCTTCGTCTTCGGCGTCGTCGTAGTCATAATTTTCGTTTTCAAATCTAAAAGCAATTACTTCATCGGGAATAATATTCCCATTATTATCAAAAAATTCAGGATGTAATTTTGGTCCTTCCTGATAGTTCATCATGTATTCTCTAGCAACCCAACCAGTGAGCAGTCCAACAATAAGAAACAGAGTAGTGATTAAACAACCGATTACTAAACTTGCTGCTAACATTTTTTTTCTCCTGGGAACTATTTGGTTTTCTTTATCGTTAAAGAAAATTCAAAATAGATGGTCACCTCCCTTTTTAGAAAGCAAACCAACTTTTCAAAAATAATATGGAAATTCTTGGGTTGCCTTCTCTTACCTCCAGTTAAGATAAGTTCTAAACCACGATTAATGTGATTGTCTAAGTTATTTATGTTTGAATCAGACAACTTGCATCTCTTTCAAAAATTTAACGGTATCAGTACATCCACCAAGTTTTTTTTCATCACAGAGAACCTGGGGAAAGGTAGATCCTTCTCCAAATTCAGCATAAAACTCTTCTTTCGTAAAGTCTTCATTCAGATTATACACTACAAAGTTATTCCCCGTCAACCCAAGAACTTGTTTAACTTTGTAGCAATGTGGACATTCTGGTTTTGAATAAACTGTAAAATTCATAGTTTGTTTAATTCTATTATAATTTATATAAGAAAAAAGAGGAGATTTCTCTCCCCCTATTATACCACCAACTCACTTCTTCCCACCACAGAAGAAGGTCTTGGTTCTCGAAGTCACAGAGAATCATCAAGACTCCTACATTATAAAGGATTTAGTTTCAAATGTCAATACCAAACCAAAATTAGTTAAACATATACTTACGAATATCTGTAATGGTATCATCAGCATCTTTCATAAGTTCTACCATTTGTGGATCTACTAAATCGGGATGATACCACCAATCTTCAAATGGACTCCATTCAGTTGGCGATACATTTGAAACAACCATTTCATATCCCATAAGTTTAAGATATTTTCTTGACTTATCACGATAAGAATTTGTCATATCCACATAATGATCATGTTCATAAGTAATGATTGCAAACTTATACTTTTCAAATGGAATGGAAAGAAGAATTTCAAACGTAGTTTTAGAAGGCTCACAATCAAGTTGAAGATAATCAAAGTTTGTTCCTTGATTAAATTGATCTAACAAATGGATGTAATCAATCTTGGTTGCATCTTGGCAAACAATTTGATTTTTTCTTTGCTCAGAGAACATATTGCAAAGATCTTGTCTAATTTCAATTGAAATTCCTTTCCAATCATATTCAGTTTCAAGAAGTGCTGTATTATTTTGATAGAAAGGTTCCTGTGCTCCCACTTCAAGATATAAACCATTTCTTTTACCTTGAAGTAAGGCAAGAATAAACATATCTTGAAATGATTGAGAATAATTTTTTTGAATCTTATCAGATCCCTCAAACTTAAACCTCAACTGTTCATATCTATCTTGAGTATATTTAATTTCAGTTTCTGGTACGTGTCCAGTAGCATAAGTTAGCAATTTATTTTCAATTATATCGTAATATTCTTTAGATACTACATAATTATTTTTAATTTCTTGTAGTAACATTCTACATTCACGATCTTTTCCCCACATCCAAGCGGCAATAGATTTCTCAAAGAGTAATCCGTATTTTCCAGGATATTCAATATTTGTTTTTAGTGGAAGGCAATCAAAATTACAATATCTCAATGCAAGATCAGCATTCATATAACAATCTTGCCACCACTCCCGTTTTTCTGCAAATCGACTTAATAGAAAATATGCTTCTGGGCGATGTGGTAAGAATGCCTGTGCTTGCCAAAGTAATGATCTGGAACTACCATCTCTAGTTCCCTGCTTTTCATAGCAATATGATCCACGAATTAATGCCTCATAAGCAAGATCTTCATCCTCTGCTCGTTCTGCACATCTCAGAAAATATGTCAGTGCCGGTGCAGTATGTCCTTGATTTTCATACCAAACACCTAGTGCAAAATTATTTTCTGCATTTTCAGTGTCTAAGGAATAAGTAGTAATTAATTCCTCAATTTCAGACTTAGTAATAGAATTTAAATTCACTTCTTTTTTATTTTTATTTTTATTTGTCCACCATTCTAGCACAAGATCTCTTGCAACTTTATGATTTGTTTTTTGCCCACCATTCACATCATCATCATTATTTTCAAATGTAGAAACAAATTCAGTATTCTCAACAAATAGAGGAATTGTATAAGTCTTTCCAAGAGAAGTAAAAATAATATTTTCAATTAGAGGCATCACCTCATAATTTACAACCTCTAAATGATAGGTGTCTCCTTTGATATAATTATCAATGATTTTTTTGGCATAATCTCTTGTCAGAATATATGCAGTTGCTCCCCAATCATCCCAATATCTTTCACGAATCTCAAAAGTATCAAAATTACTTCTAATAGTTAATAACTGAACACAATCAGCATCTTCTGGAAGAGAGTCAATAAATTCATCCCAGGTAAAATCCCAATAATCCACAGTTTCTAAACTTAAATCATCTTCACAGAAGAATCCATAATCTTCTTGAGTATTTTCATGCCTATCTTTAATTGCCTTTAAATGAGAAACACAGCAACCTTTTGTACCATCATTTAAAGTATCTAAGTATTTTCCAGTTACGATGTCATTAGATTCTGAAAATCTCTTTGATATGATTGATTTTGGAGAAATATTATATTTTTCAAATTGATTTTCAATACTTTTCTGCCTATCAACACACTCTTCTAAACTCACATAATACACAGATGTGAGTCCATCTAATTTATTTTTCATATGGATTTCTTCTGCAAGATAATTTTGATTGTTTATTTTAATAATATTCCAATTAGTATTAGGTTTTACATAATAATCGGAAATTTCACCGATCATATTTTTATTTTCCTCAATATGTTTTTGAGATAATGCATATTCAACCTGCCACTCCAATTCCTGACCACTATAATGAGGACTTAAATTTTCACGAATCATATTCTTATAATTTTCATCCCAACCAAATCCTTCAAAATTTTCAGTTCTTTTACTATCTGGATGTGGTAGATGAATCAAACTATTATCATAATCAAGTTTATTTTCATTTAATCCCATATATCTAAGTCGTTGAAATATTTCATCATCTTCATAAGCATAACACTTACCAAGATTTTCATTATATCCACCAATCTTATCATAATTTTCTTTTGAAATAAACAAAAGACCTGTTAGATATAAGAAGTATGGACTATAAGAATTATAGTATTCTTGCAACTGTTGATCATTCATTTCATACTTATTAATCATATAAAGACCAGTCTCAGGATTCAAAAACTCTGAGCTTTTAATATTATGATTTCCAGAAGTAAATGAATTATGATCTGGAAAATATTTTTCTACAAAATTATAATAAGGATTAATTACATAATCAGTATCCATTTTAAGAATATAATCACCAGTTGCAAGACTTGCAGCAAGATTTAATGGTTGTGGTTGATTGAAATATTTTTTATCTTCAACTCTTACTATCTTAATTCTAGAATCTAATTTTGTAAGATGATTTAAAGGTTCATCAGAATTCCAATCAACAATAATTATCTCATGGATATCCTTAATTGTCAACCAAGAATTTAAAGATACTCTAAGAGCATCATACCTATTTTTACAGGCACAAATTATTGAAATACTCATTTTTTGATACAAATTTAATTTTCACTTATTATTAGTTATATGAGTTCCCATTCGGGCAAATACAAATCTTTAGTGTCATAATGTTTAAGTGGGCCGGTTGGAGAAAACCACTGTTTGGGTGCAATAGTTTTTTTACTTTTTGCCAACCAAGATCCCCACCAACTGAAAGTGCTATTTGCAATAATGTGGTAATCACACAAACTCATTAAACATAGGTCAATGTACGCATTTTTAGAAGATATTACAAAATAATTATGTGAAGGTAAAATAAATTGATTTCGACACCATTCAGGATCATTACTTATCACTAACACTGGAATATCTTTGGGCAAATATTCCAATGCTGCAATATAATAATCCAAAGAAAGAGGATAAAAACTGGGATCAGTAACATAGTCACCTCTTCTTATATGTAAAGATATAACTTCAATACCATAAAACATACTATTCATATAGTGAATAGATGGATCATATATTTCTTTATGAAATGAAAAATCCTTTCTAATATCATCCTCAATATGTTTGAAATATTTTTCAGTCTGAAAATATCCATCCAAATTAATATTATCTGGGCAAGTATTGAATAAAATTTGATCAAATTCAAATTTTTCTTCAGAAATAGTTTTTTCAAACTCATCCGACAAAGTAGGTGATATTTTGAAACATTGATTCAATTCATATTCTCTTTGTGGCACCGAATACCAATATCCCCTATTTGTTGCTAATCCTTTCAGTGTAGCATATTGGAACATTTGATTTCCCAAATATCCCTTATAACCAAGATTTTTAAATGAAATCATATCTATACTTTATTAAATAATTGATTTATTGATTTATTTTTACCCACAGTTTTCCACCAAGTTGTAACCTCAGAAATGTAATCTTTGGGGTGCGAATTCTCACTATCCCAAACCGTACTATCAAAATTAGAATTAGTAACAAATAATGGGAATGTATAATTTGTATTATATTCAAAGGTTGTATATGTTATAGTTTCTGGACCAACATTAGTGTAAATATTTAACCTAATGTCTTTGTCAATTCCACAATAGTCTAAGCAAAAAATACCCTCACTATAATAATTATCTATTAACCTTTTTGCGTGACTTCTTTTTATTATGTACGCAACACAGGACCAATCATCCCAAGATCTAGGTTTAAAATGAATGCCATTTTTATAATGTTTTAAAAATATTTCGGGAGGTCTGGTTAATGATAATTGTACAGTTTGCCATTGAGAAGGCAACATTGCCATAAACTCATCCCAAGTAAAATTCCAATACTCCAGTGTTTCTAAACTCAAATCATCTTCACAAAAAAATCCATATTCTTCATCTGTAGTATCATACCATTTTTTAATTGTTTTTAAATGTGATGTGATTGCCCCCAAGAAAGATAAATTATTTTGTACATAATCTCCAATATTTTTTTCATTATATTCTATTTCGGAACATTCTTTTTCAGAAATTCTTTCATATTCGTGAAAAATAATATTTAATCCTTCATATTTCAAACACGATGAAGAAAGAACATTTCTTCTATCAGAGGATTCTTTTAAACTAACGGCATTAATTGTTGGGAAATTTTTTAATTTTTTTGGTTGTGGAACAATTTCAAATTTCTTAAGGTCTGAAATTTGTTGTTTTATGCTAGTTTCAACCGGACACTTATATTTTGTATTTAAACTTCTATCACAATAGACTGATTTAACAGGAACAACTTCATTGTTTAAATCATATATCTCATTAATATATGAAATGAGTTGATATTTACTTACAGTATCTGGAGAAAAATAATGTCTAATACCTTTCCAATAAGAAGCATCTTTTATTATTCTTTCAATATGTTTTGAAAGTTCTAAGCAAGTTAAACCATTCCAAAAATGATTTAAATATCCATTTATACTAGAATTATTATTTGATTTAACCCATTCCAAAAGAGATTTTTTATTATGCACTTCTTCCCCAATAATTGAAGTGCGAATAATTGTAAGATTTAAATTTTCACCTAAAGATTTACTTTTTCCATAATCATCCATACAATCGTGTAATGCATCCTCATCATAGTCACCCCCATTCCCACTAAAAACACAATCAGTTGTTATGTGAATAACATTGCAATTAAGAGTGGAAAGAAAATGTGGAAATAAACTATTCACTTTTATCAACTCTTCTGAAGAATAATTTCTCTGTTTTATTATACCAGCAGCATTAATAATTACATCATAAGAATTAAAATTATATTTTTTTGTTATGGTAGAAAAATCTTCCAAAAGATTTATTTCATCTCTGGTAATAGAAATTACTTCAAAAGAATTGTTAAAATATTGTTTTAAATAATTTCCAAGCATTCCATTTGCACCAAAGATAAAAACTTTTGTGTAATATTGTCTTGGAAAATATTTAATTGCACATTCCTTTATATCTTCCGAAAGATCTTCAAAATTAAACTGCTTAAATTTATAAGTTTCGTCAAAAATATATTTCTTTTCTACGATAGAATTGGCAATATTTTCATCAGTATTATATGACTTATTATTATATTCTTGATGTGCAAATGATTTAATTTTGGACTTGATATTTTCCACATCCATAAAATAAGAAAAATGCCATCCACCATCTTCAATCTTATCAAAAAAAGTATTTTCTGACAATTTACTATTACGCAGATTCAAATAACCGTTTCTAGAACAAAACTCAACAGTAGAAAAAACTGTACCTAACCATTCATCATGAAGAAATGTATGAAAATTATAATAAAACATCTTACATTTAGAAACACACGGATTAAATTTTCCAGTATTTAATCTAATGTTTTCTATAATTTTTTTATTTGGAATTTCATCAAGATCAGAAACCATAATTATATCATCTGGAGAAAAATCAGATAAATTTTGAGTGATATAATTTCTTTGCCCATGTTCTAAAGTCCAGGCACCATCATCAAAATCAGTCTCTTTTAAATTATTTGAAAAATTTAAATTACTAATATCTGGTTCATACTTTAATCTTATTATTTTTTTCCTTATGTGTTCTGGTATAGTATCAATTATTTGATCTAAGTAATATGGTTTCAATTTTCCAGAATGTGTATAGTTTGATTCTGAAATAATGAAATGATCTACGACATCATTTAAATAATGAAGTCTGAAATTAATCATATCAAATTCATTATTAAAAATAAAACCATCTAATATTTTTCTATTCATTTTATATTTCAGGGTTATAAAAGTTTTTTGATTTTAGAAAATTGTACAATTCCTGTTTTTCAATTATACAATTTTTAGAAGAATACTCATTATCATTGAAAGAAATTTCATTATATATTTTTTCTTGGTGCATTAAATAAATATCATTCATTTTTTTCATACGAGGAATCTCATCATAAGATGCCATAATTTCGTGAATCTTTTCACAACTCCTCGGAGAAGAAACAGAATATTTAAGTCCAAATTCTTCTCCAAAAATTTCAAACAAATTAAGTATTCTCATACTTTTTAGATTAGGAATAATATTATATCCGGTGTAATTCAAAGATAGTTCAATCAAATCTACAGCATCTTCAACATCAATGAAAAATCTTGTCATTTCTTCTCCATATAAGGAAAGACTAAAATTTTCTTTAATGCTTTTCCATATCAAAGGTAAAATGCTTCCAGTGCTATTTAATACATTTCCATAGACTACTGTACTCAATTTAACGGAAGATTTTTGTGAATTGGAAATGAATGATTCTCCAGCAACATATTTCATTGCACCATAGATTGTTGTTGCAGATCTACTTTTATCACTTGAAACAAAACATGCAGATTCAAAATTATTTTCTTCTGCACATCTCCTACTATTAAATCCACCTTGAACTATTACGTGATTTGCTTCTTCATAATTATCATGACATGCTTGAATCTGTTTAAAAGATGCTGCAAAAATACCAATATTATGATTTCTACTTGATCTAAACATTAGGTCATAATTTCTAATATCTCCACAAATACAATTAATGTTTGGATATTGCTTTTTTAAATAATACTGTTTTGCCTCATCTCTAGAATAAACAGTAATTTCATTGGAATCATAATACTTTTTAATAATTTCCTTTCCAAGAAATCCCGTTCCACCTGTCAAAAATATTTTTTTATTTTTCATTTCCAACCATTCTACAATACTTTGCTTTCCAAATAATTTGCTCTTCTGTTAATGTTTTGTGGTAAATATATTCAGGAAAATTTTTAAAAAAGTATTCGTATGAATAATCTATTTTTGTAATTTTCGTTTCATCAAATTCATTTCCAAAATATATTCCCATAGTTCCCTCTTGTTCGCCAGGAAATCCTATAAAAGTTGCAGTTTGTTTCGGATAATTTTTAACTAAATCTATCCACATCTCATATACATTTCCATTAAGAGTATTGATGCAAGTATGATTTTGAGTTAATGGCAATATATCATGCAAAATAATCATTCCATCTTTTTTTAGGTGCTTTATAGAATTACAAAAATCCCTATAAACTTGATATTTCTCATGGCAAGCATCAATATAAATCAAATCAAACTTAATGTCATTATTTAAGGAACTGAAATAATCATCAGTATATTTACAAACAATTTCAGGCAAATTTGAATTTGGATTTGCATCTACACCCACTTTATTTTGACATTCAACTATACTCCAACAATTTAATCCGGTAGAAACACCCAATTCTAAGTATGAAGAATACTCTAATTTTTTAATAATATTATTAAAAAATTTTCCTCTCCAATTATAATTTCCATAATAATTTTCCATTTCCATAATCATTCAAAAATATACTCCTTAACAAATTGTTGATTAACCCTTAATAGATATGCTGCATTATCTTGAAAACCAAAGGTGATCAGATAATCATCACCATACTCACACATACCAACAGCAAACTCAAT
>Ga0181348_1001269_pt1 | contig 11110 bp, 20 predicted proteins | sample Su13VDMM110DN_FD_130092 | JGI IMG/M metagenome (GOLD analysis project Ga0181348, IMG submission 130092) | Freshwater viral communities from Lake Michigan, USA - Su13.VD.MM110.D.N | ecosystem: Environmental > Aquatic > Freshwater > Lake | place: USA: Michigan | collected 2013-07-16
ATGTATGACTGGTAAAGGCAGCGAATTACTTGCAACAACAACATTTCAATTAAATACATTTCAAATAGGTAATGTAAATAATAGTAGTGTTGATTATAGAGTAAATAACGAAATGTTAAGCCGTTTATCAGCCATTGAAGCAAAGTTAATTGAAGAAGTAGAAGAAGAAGAAGAAGAAAAACCAAATTACATACAAAGTTTAATAACTGGTTTTCAAACAAACCCCCAAGAAACGTTAAGCGGAATAGTTAGTTTATTTACAATCATAAAAAGCATTATGAAACCAACAAATGAGCCTAACATTAAGACAATGACAATGGCTGCCGGTGTACCAAACGAAAACGGCACTTTAGATGATTACATTGGTATCTTAATAACAAAAGGGGTACAAGTAGAAGATTTTAAAACTTTGTCCGAAATGTCCGAAAATAAAATAAAAACTTTATTAAATTTTATTAGATAATGGCAAGTAAACAAGATAATGAAACATTAAAATTATTATTGTATGCTGGTGGTGGTGCATTAGTATTTTTTACTTTTAAAAAGGGTTTTACTGGTTTATTAGAACTTATTGGAATAAAAAATGATAAAGATGATAAAACTGTAAACGATGAAGTAGATAATGTAAATTCTGCTTGGTCGCCTACATACTGGACAAAAGTAAAAGACGCTAATTTATTTACAGTATCATATACACATATGTTATGCAGACAAATTTATAATAGTGTAAGTTGGTATAAAGATGATTGGAGTACTGCTTTTGGTGCAATTAAAACTTGTAAAACTAAAACGCAAATATCTTGGTTGGCTTATCATTTTAATATGTTATATAAAGCAGATTTATTAAGTTGGTTGCCTGGCGGTGGTGGTTGGCCTAATGATAGATTTAGTAATGAAGACGTAGCACAAGCAATTACTTACGTAAAAGGTTTACCAATAAAATTAAAAAAATAAAATGAAAAAAAATAAAAATTTAATATACTTACTTTTATTAGCTGGTGCCGCAGTAGCTTTTATAGCGTTTAAAAAGAAACCAAAATTAAAAGGCAAAGTATTAGTTGATGATTTAGAAACAATAACAAAAAAGGAATTTGAAACAGAAACGCAACCAGAAATTTTAATTAGAGAAATAAAAGAAGCTGTTGAAAGTACTCCAGAGCCAATGAGTACTATATTAAAAAAAGCAAAAGGTTTATTTAAAAAACCAATAAAAAAGTTAAAACCTACTAAATCTATTTTTGTAAAAGAATTATCAAAAAAAATAGATATGCCAGTATTAAATATACCACCACCAAAAGCAGTAAAGCAAAGTAAAAAAGTTATTAAAAAAGCTAAAAAAAGAGTAAAAGGTTTTGACGATATATCTGTATTATATTAGTACCTATAATTTAAAAAAATGAAAAATAAAAATACCATATACATTTTAGCAGCAGTAGCTTTTATATATTATTTTTACAATAAGAATAAAAAAAAACCAGCTGTTGAAAATGCAAAGGCAGATTTAGCAAGTATAGTAAATGCAACAAATTTTGTAGAGGATAAAACAACCTTTAAAGATTTGTATATGGAAAATAAAGAACAATGTAAATAATAAAATATGGCCTGTATTAGATATATTACCGAAACAAAAATTTTTTCTGCAAATGGGCAAACGGATAGCCAATGCAATACTATATTATTTATTAATACTGGTACAGATGCCGTAAATGTTGACGGATTGATATTGCAAACAAACCAAAGTTTTGAGATACAAGGAAATGCAAACGAAATAAATATAAAAACTTATAATTTTTTATTTGCCACAAGTGTTGCACCACAATTAACAATTATTTTTAAACGATATGTATAATGCCAGTAGATTTTTCAGTAACTAATCAGTTAGCAAGTCCGGCAATATATGCAAGTAGTTTTGCAACAAGACCGGCAGCAAGTTTTAAGGGTAGGTTGTTTGTAGATACTGACAACCCAAGTAGTGGCATATATAGAGATACTGGAACAGCGTGGATAGCTATTGCCGGTACAAGCGTGGGCGAAATACAAAGTTTGAATGATGTTTGCGTAGTTGGTAACAGTACAACCACATTAGGAATTGAAATTTTTGGACAATCTTCATTTGGCGAAAATCTTATTGCACCATTTGGCCCAATGCCACCTTTTGGCAATTACGCATTAACAATAGGCAATTATTCGGAATTTCAACAAAGTTTATACGTTCAAGACAGTTCATTTTTTAATACAACAGTAGGAATAAATACAAGCCTTACAACTCCCTTATTAATAGGTGGAGATACAACAACTTCTACATTAACATACAGAACAACAAGTGCGGCAGGTATTACTGGCGCAAGGCATATATTTCAAGTTGGCAATAATGGCGCTACTGAAGCTATGACTATTTTAAATAATGGCAATGTAGGAATAGGAGTTACACCGAGTGCGTGGGGAAGTACTTCTTTTAAAGTTTTAGATATTGGAAGTACAACATCATTATATTATGATGGCGGTACTATACTTTCTGAAAATTTATTTATTAATAGTTCTTTTCAGTATATATATAAAACAACAAATTTTGCATCAAGATATGCCCAACTAAGCGGTACTCACGCTTGGTACAATGCTCCTTCAGGAACGGCAGGTAACGCAATAACCTTCACCCAAGCAATGACCTTGTTTAGTACAGGTAATCTTGCGATAAATTCAACCACCGATGCGGGATTTAAATTCGATTGTAACGGCTCAGGGCGGTTTAGTGGTAATTTAACTTTAAATACAATAGGTACTTATATATCTACTATTGGAAGATTTGGAACATCAGGCGGTAATATTTTCTTTAATAATGGTACAGGGGAAAATTTAATATTAGCTGAAACTGCATCTAATGTTTATACATTTGGTAAAGGTACAGCAGCAACAGCACCTACTTCAGTTTTTTCAATGAATTTATTAACATTAGCTGCCACCTTTAGTGGTGCATTAACAGGTACAAGTGCTACGTTTAGTGGGACAATAATATCAAGTTCAACTGCTGTTTTTCAATTTAAAAATTCAACATCTTTAAGGTGGGAATTAGACCGAGAAACCGCAGAAACTGGCTCAAATTCAGGCAGTAATTTACAACTATATAGATATGATGATGCTGGTGCTTATTTAGGTACAAGTTTAGGAATAATTAGAAGTACTGGCGCTGTATCACTTGGTGGTGCATTATCAGGAACAAGTGCTACGTTTAGTTCATCTGTAAAAGTAGGCAACTTTACAACTGCACAAAAAAATGCTTTAACGGCAAGTGCTGGTATGATAGTTTACGATACTACATTGGCAAAACTATGCGTATATACAACCGCTTGGGAAACAATTACATCAATATAAAATAATTAAAATGAAAACAATAGAAAATGTTATAATTTGGAATGATGGCAGTGATAAAATAGGTAAAATATTAAATGCCTATGCTGTTAATGTAACTTTAAATGAAAATGCTACATTTTACTATTCTATATTTACAGAAACAGAAACTAACAGTGTAGGCGAATTATTGCAGCAAGGAAATCTATTAATGATGGGCGAGGCATATCAATCTTGGAATAATGATGTTTTTGCTTGGGATTGGATTGCAGAACAATTAAATTTAACAATTACTGGAGATTTTATACCACCACAAACAATATAAATATGAAAGAAAAAATTGATTTAATACAGCAAGTAATAGACCAAGCCAGTAAGGCGGGGTTATTTCAAACAGTACAAACGGCAGCATTTGTGAATGCAGCTTGGTTAGATATTGTAAAAAATATAAAAGATAATGACGGAGCAGATAATATTTAATATACTTGTTATTATATCTATATTAGTTGGTTTTTTTTATGTTACAAAGCACCGATTAAGTGTATTAGAGGACGAGTTAAAACTTTACAAAAAAGACAATACCGATATATTAGACAGACTGGCAAGGATAGAAACAAAATTAGATTATTTAAAATAAAAATATAATGAAAAACATTATAAAAAACTGGAAAACGTCCTTATTTGGACTTGGTGGCTTTATTACCGGAGTAGCTACAATGTTTAAAGGCGATGTATATGGCGGTTTAACTGCTATATTAGTTAGTTTAGGTTTAATTAGTGCAAAGGATAATAATGTATTATAATGACTGCAACAAACAAAGGCTTAATTATAGCAGCTATATTAATTATATTGTTAGCAAAGCCAAAAAATGCTAAAGCTAAAAGTTTAATTACTATGAAAACAAGTAAAGCAGAAAATTTAATAAAATTTTACGAGGGTTTAAGGTTAAAAGCATATTTAGATCCAGTTAATAAATATACTATTGGTTGGGGTAATATATTTAATTATACAAAAAATAGGGCAGTACAAAAAGGCGATACAATTACAAAGGCAGAAGCGCAATTATTTTTTGATATACATTTGCAAGGTATTATTGCTGGTTTAAAAAAGTTGTTAAAAGTAAATATAAACGAAAATCAATTTAATGCCTTATTAACTTGGCTTTATAATTTTGATTTACAAACATTAGCAAAAAGCACACTATTAAAACGATTAAATTCTGGTGAAAGTAAAGAATTAGTTGCAAATGAGTTTTTAAGATGGAATAAAGGTCGAGTAAATGGTAAATTAGTTGTATTGCCTGGTCTTGTAACTCGGAGGAGAGCAGAAGCAGACCTATTTTTAACCTAAAAAAATAAATTTGGTAGTATGAAATAGATTACTTTAACTTTACACTGGGAACAAATTTTTAACTTTATTTAACTTTTATGCAAAATCTCCACGACGATTTTAAAAATCACATCAATTATTTTCTTTTTACGCAAAAAGAGGGACAAATTCAAAAACTTATAGCACTTAGACAGTTAATTTTAACTGAAAGTTATACGTTAACAATTACTACACAAAATAATACTTACAATTTAAACGACTACCTTACTTATAACGTAGATACTACCTTATTGGTTATGATAGACCACAGTATAGACAAGCTGCAAAAAGACCTTATTTTTTTACATCTAATTAATTAATTGTGCCTATACGTTACTATATATAAGCGTAGAACAAGTATGTCAGCATAGTAACGGAATAGTAATACAAAGAAACTAATAGTTTTCATACTTTCCATTAGTGGAGTAAAAGCACAATTTTAATATATTACAAATAACTTAAAAAAATGATAATAACATTCGAGGAATATACACAAGAATTAAATGATAATGAAAAAAAAATATTACCACTATTAATAAATGGTTTTAAAAATTATACTATAAATAATCCGATTAAAGAGCCACTTATTGTTAGTAGATTTAATCAAAGGCATAGTAATATAAAATTAACTGGAGTTAGATTAAGAAAATTAGTTAATTATATAAGAGTTAATAGTTTATTACCACTTATTGCAACCAGTAAAGGATATTTTGTATCTTATGATAAAACAATAATAAATACACAAATACAATCATTAAGACAACGAGCAAATAGCATAAATAATTGTGCAAATGGACTTCAAAAATTTTAAACAATTAAAACAAAAACAATATGAATGATCAATTAAACCAACCAGCATTTCCACCAATGGTGGCACAAGACAGTTTAGGTAGAGTAATTATTATGTCCCCCGGTATGAGCAAATTAGAATGGTACAGCCTTTTTTTATTGCCCAATGTTATTAGCAATTCTAAAAATAGGCCATGTATGATTAATGGCAACCCAGTAACACATTACGAAGCTGCGTGTTATATGGCAAACGAACTTATTAACTCACAAAGTAAATACATTAAAAATGTTGAACAAATTAAAAGCATTATTAAATAACAATTTTTTACAGTTACTTATTTATTTTTTCTTTGCTTGTTGGATACTTGCAGCTATTGAAAGTTGCTAAAATATAAAAATGGGAACAAATTTTGATTATAATAAACTACTTGCAGAAAGGCAGTTTAATAAAGATATAGTACCAAGTGCCGAAGTTATTTGTCTAAAAATACAAGACAAAATTATAGGCGTTTGTGGAAGCTATATTGTTTTTAGCGGTTTACCTAAAACCGGTAAAAGTACATTTATAGCAGCAACAATAGCCAGTAGCTTACTACATACCGAAGAAACTAATTTTGGCATAAAATTAACCACCTACCCACAGCGCCCAATTATAGCCTATTTTGACACCGAAAGCAGTCCCTACGATAATTACCAACAAATTCAAAAAATATGCAAATTAGGGTTAAGAACTTCTTTACCGGACAATATTAAAGCATATAATACAAGAGAGGACACACCGGAAATAATTATAAAATTAATAGAAACTTTTTTAATTAATACACCTACTTGCAGTATTCTTTTTTTGGACGGATTGCTTGACGCTTGTTATAATTACAACTGTGAAACAGAAACGAGAAAGCTAACAAATTGGCTTAAAAAAATTACTAAAATATATAACATTTTAGTAGTAACAGTATTGCATACCAGTAAAGGAAGTTTTGAAACTTTAGGGCATTTGGGTAGTAATACGGATAGGTGGGCGCAAAGTACTTTGACAGTTGAAAAAGATAAAATTACAAAGCAAATGATACTTAAACCTAAATTTTTAAGAAGTAGTGATGACTTTGAGCCGATAGCTATTAATTATATTGACGGCAAATGGCGGCAAACACATTACGAGCAGCAAGTTGAAATAACAAAAAAGAAAAAATAAAAAAGCCCGACGGCTATTTAAAGCGGTCAGGCTGGGAACAAAAGTTAATCTAATAACTAATGCATTATTTTAGTAAGGCAAATATAAACAAAAATTTAATAAAATGAGAAAAAAATACTCAATTACAGTTTTTTTTAAGGAAAATGAAAAAAAGCCGAGAAAATACCGCAACATAATTAATTTAATAACGTTTACAAGTTTTGTCAGAAAGTCCGGTGGCTGGTATATGAATTTATACGACCAAAACACTAAAATTTATATAAAAAGAATTTATTTATGAAAAAATTGAATAAATATTTGGTAATTCAATTTAATTGTTTACTTTTACATCAGATAAGCAATTAAGCATATCGTAAAAACATTCTCAAAATGACAACTTCAAAAACAATCACAGCCAGCACAAAAGTATCAGCAGTAATTGCAGTATGGAACAATTCAATCTGCTATGCTTACAGAATTAACTCTACAGCCGCTAACGAATTAAAATCAGACATTAAAACAGGATACGCTACAGAAGGTAGCAGAATGTTAGTAAGAGATACTGTTAGTTCTATAGCTGAATTAACTAATTTAACAATTCAAGAAGTAATTGCAGTAACCGCTTAAATTCTTGGGTTAATACCTGAGAATGTTTTCCCAGGCGTTTAGCCCCTACGATAGTGGGGCTTTTTTAAATTTTATTTTATGAAAGAAGATAAACGAAAATTAAACGGCGGTGCAAGGATAGGAACCGGGCCCAAACTTAAAGATGAACAGGAAAAGAAAGTAACCGTTGCTTTCCAAATAAAACGCAAACACGTTAAAGCTGCTAAAGTTAAATTGCAGCCGTTGATTGATAAAATCAACTTTAAATAATTACTCCCCTAAATTTATTATTATGCAAGTCACTGCCCGAAAGAGCAGACTGGTAGTGGCTTGCTTGCAACATAAATATATACTAAAATTTACAAATGCCGCCGATTTTGGCGGTTTTTTTATGCTTATATGTATTTTAAATTATTATAGGTACTAAAATAATGTTACTAAGTTGTTTAAAAGAATTTATGTATTTTAATGGTTTTTAAATATATTATATGTACTTTTGCGTTTGTGGCCGCATAAACGGACCCAATCGCAACAACCAATATATACAGAATGGCATTTTGCAGCCAATTTTTTAAAAAAATTTGTTTTATTTAATAAATGCCCTATATTACACCCTATAAATTTAACTATGCGAAAAAATGTATTGATATTTGGGGGAATTGCAGCAGTTGTAGCATTTTATTTATTTACAAAAGCTAATGCCGGTAAAAAAGTTGCAATAAGTTTTCAAACATTAAAATTTGGCGGCACTTTATTAAGTCCAAAAATTATTATCTCTCTTTTATTACAAAATCCAACAAACCAAAGTTTTAATATTAATAGTATTGTAGGCAGCGTTTTTTTGAACGATAAATTTGTTGGCGAAATTAATACTTTTAAAAAAGTTGTATTAACTGGTAATGCAACTGGAGTAATTGATGTTAATTTAAAATTAGGTTTATTGCAATCTTTTACAACAGTAAAAAATATAATTAAAAATAAAGGTTTAAAAACAGTTGTTGCAAGGGTGCAAGGAAATGCAAATGTGGACGGTTTAGTTTTACCTTTTAATGAAATTATAAGTATTTAATATGGTTACAACTGGAATGTTATTGGGTAGAATAAACCCATATAATAACAGAAAAAAAATATTGGTTGAAAATCAAAGTACAAATGATATAATACAAAGTATTTTAGACAATCATAAAAAATATATAAACGAATATAAAAATATAAGTTCTTTTTTTAAGGGTGCAAATAATTACGAAACTGGAAAAAATATATATAATTATTTAAAAAAAAATATCAGCTACAAAATTGATAGCGCAAATCAGCAACTTATTAAAAGTCCGGCAGCTATTTTAGCTACCAAAGAAGCGGATTGTAAAATGTATAGCAATTTTGCAGCCGGTATTTTAGATAATTTAAAAATACCTTTTGTATATCGTTTTGCTGGATATTCAGCATTTGATAATCAACCGGCACACGTGTTTGTAGTTATTAACCCAAACACAAAAAAAGAAATTTGGTTAGATCCAGTATTGAGGCAATACGACTATAAAAAGCCTTATAATTTTAAAATTGATAAAAAAATGGCAGTAATAGCAGTTAGCGGCGTAGGTAAAGCCGGAAAAGGCAAAGCAAAAGTAAAAAATTTTTTAAAAAAAGGTGCAAAAGTTATTGTTAAAGTAGCAGCAACACCGGCAAGAAATGCTTTTTTATTATTAGTAAAATTAAACTTTACTGGTTTAGCTACTAAATTAAATACAGCATTTGCAAAAGAGCCAAGTAAGCTGCAAAAATTATGGGAAGGAACTTTGGGCGGTAAAATAAATTCTTTAAAAAAAGCATTTGATACTGGTAAAAATAAAAAAAGAATATTTGGGCACAATAATACTATTGGTGAGCCAACAGCAGTTGCGACAGCAATAGCAGCCGCAGCGCCTATAATAGCAAAAGTAGGAACATTTTTAAAGTCAGTTGGTATTAATCCAGCCGAGTTGGTAGATATAGGTAAAAAAGCATTAAACGAAAAAGCAAAAGCGTTAGTAACTAAAAAATTAATGCCAAGAGTAGAACAAGGCGAAATATTTAATGAAGTAGCAAATGAAGCTGTAAATGAGGATAATTTTCCAATGCAAACAACTAATGTAAAAGCAGCAACTAATGTAATGGCACCAAAAAATAAAATGTTACCCTTATATTTATTAGGTGGTGCAGCACTTGTTTATTTAATCGCAAAAAAGAAATAATATGCCTACAAAAAAACCAAGTGCAAAACAATTAGCAGCAAGAGCCAAGTTTGTTAAAATGGTTAGAGCAAAAGCAGCTAAAAGTAAATTAGCTAAAAAGAAAACTGTAAAGAAAGCAGCTAAAAAGAAAACAATTAAGCAAACTGGTACAAGTAATAAAGTTTACGATAAAAGAATAGAGGCAAAAAAGCCTGGAAAAAGAAAAACGTCTAACCCACATAAATATAGAGGTAAAACTATAAAAAAATCAACAACTTATACTGAAAATAGAGCAAATAGAAGTGATAAAGGTAGGTTATTAGGAGTTATGACAGTAAATAATAATTTAATAGAAAAATATAAACAATTAAATACTGAAATTACAAAGTATAATAAAATATATGATGATTATGTCAAAGCTAAAAAATTAATGAGTACTTTAAAAAATAAAGCAGCAGTAATACAATATAATATAGATATAAAAAGAATAAGCAATTATTTAAAAGAAATAAAAACACACGCAAGAGAATTAAAAAAACTTTTATAAAAATACTGGAGTTAAAAATTAAAAATTAAAATTATGGCAAGACGTAAAAAAAGAGTTATGAAACGCAAAACAAGCCGCCGCCGCATTGGTGCAGTAGGTAAAGGCAACATTATGGATTTAGTAAGTGTAGTAGCTGGTGCAGTTATTGGACGCTATGTAGCTAAAAAAGTATTACCTAATTTAGATGAGAAAATTAAAAATGCCGCAGTTATTGGGGTTGGTTTATTTTTACCTAAATTTATCAAATCAAGTACTGGTAAAGCATTAGGAACTGGAATGGTTGCTGCCGGTGGTTTAGGTTTAGTGGGTGGTTTTTTACCGGCAATAGCTGGTAATGAAGATACTATTGATTTTCCAATGGAAATAGGCGAAGTAGAGGACGGTATTTCAGTAATTGCTGGTGATGATGTAATGGCTGGTGATGATCTGCAAGTTTTAGCAGGAATGGAAGACGATGATAGCTATTACAATTAATGTATTATTTTAGTACCTATAATAAAAAACAAACAATTAACAAACAATTTAAAAATTAAAATTATGGCAAGTACAATGGGTAGCCGTTTAGCTTACGACAAAGCTAAAGAAGCAATCAACAGGGCAGGCTTTTCTGCAAGTCAGGCGGTTTTATCTCAAGGCTATTTAAGGGCGGAGGTAACAATGACGACGACTAAAACTCTTTACACTTTTGCAATTTTGCAAAATGACCAAACAAATGGCGCACAAACTAACACCGAGCAAAGATTGGCTTTACAAGATGCCTTTTATTGCTCAAGTATTGGTATTTATGTAGCAAAGCCAACAAGTGCAACTGATACTACTTTTGCACTTTGCACATATCCAAATGCACAAATATTTACAACTGCTAACGTGGCAACTTCTTTGTATTCTTTTTACAATTCGTTTATGAGTTTGACTGTTAATAACAGACAAATTATACCAACTTATGACGTAATGAGGCATTATGACGTCCCACAAACGCAGCAATTTGCTAACGCAGATTATACGAGTAGTACATACGCTTTACGCGACCAACAAAGAGGTATTGATAGCGGCACTTGCCCTATTGAGCC
>Ga0181348_1001272_pt1 | contig 11107 bp, 16 predicted proteins | sample Su13VDMM110DN_FD_130092 | JGI IMG/M metagenome (GOLD analysis project Ga0181348, IMG submission 130092) | Freshwater viral communities from Lake Michigan, USA - Su13.VD.MM110.D.N | ecosystem: Environmental > Aquatic > Freshwater > Lake | place: USA: Michigan | collected 2013-07-16
AACCAATAGGTCAGATACAACTACTAGTATTCCATATTGTGCAGGGCCTGTTGAGAAAGAGTTTGCTCCCCATGTGATTGATGATGGGTTAGTTCCTTCTGTGATAGCCGCTACTCCAACTACTGATGATACTGGGAAACCTCCTGCTACCGAGTTAGGGTTACCTCCTATGATAGAAGCACCTGCACCCCATACTGAACCTCCTCCTGCTGCACCTCCAGGACCTCCTACTGTTAGCATCGATGTGTTGATTTTAACAGGAAGCTGTGCTGGTTGTGGGAAGATAATACGGTCTGACCCGTTAGGGGCATCTCGTCTAGTTCCTAGTTTTGCGTATTGTAAATCTGGTTCCAACATTCTTATCATGTCAGTGATATATCCTGTTAGGAGTTCAGATGTTTGGGTGGAAGCTCCACCCCAGTTTGAATCTCTTACGGTTGTTGCCATTTTATTAGTACTTTCTTTATAAATTATTTCCTCAAGAGGTTCGAAAGCTCTCCCATCTTATCCAGTTCTTTCAAAGCACTGAATTTTTCGTCTGTTGTCATATCATTGTATGATTTTGCTCCACTCATTGCGGTTGGAGCCGAACCACCCTCTACTTGTCCTGCATGTCTTTGTGGAGTTTCAGGTTGTGAAGTGTTTAATTTCCCTTCCTTAGCTAACACTGAAATCATTGCATCTTCGGTAGAGTATCCCGCTTTAACTTTTTCAAGAATTTTATCTTGGTACTCATTTGCGTTAGGATACTTAGTGATATTACTGGAAAAGTCTTTGTAAAAATCTCTTTCTTTAGAGATTGATGTTTTCTCGGTTTCTAGCAGTTCTTTTGCTTTAGCGAGGTCATCTCTTTCTCTAGATGTGAGGATAACTTTTTCAGAAAGTTTTTCAAATCTATTTTTAACTTTTAATCTTTCCTCTGTTTCTGCTTGAACGTTATCTAAGTCCAAGTTCAATTCTTCTTCATTCATTTTTTTCTGCCTTTACATCCCTTAGGCGGCGACCTCTAAGCGGAGAATAGTCTGATAATTTCATCACTTACTAGCGACTAACTAGGGTGAGATTAGCCTTTAAAGGCTTCTTCATGCTTCCTGACGCAATCAAAGGCGGCACATCTTACGATGAGTTCACCTGGTCGATAAGGATGTTCCTGTACGATAAGTGAGCTATTTCTTACTACCTCTTCTTGGTCTTTATGCAGTGGGCAATATACACATTTCAAGTCCATCCCTCTATAGTGAGGACATAACTTGTATTGGTAATCCCCTGGCTGATATGGGTCTAATGTTCCACAAAACTCACATTGTCCTCCTAGGACTCTAGGAAAGACGCGTGACATAGGGACATTAGAAGCTCCTCTTGGGGTAAGTCGCATATTACGCGGTTGTGACGCATAATTTGGTGTATTCGCATCTTGAGGCGAAGTCCTCGGAGTTTCATTTGTCATTTTATTTGTTTATTAACACTTTCTAATTCTTTCTTTAAAGTCTCTATAAAGTGATTGATTTCATATTTCTTTGCCTGTGCTCTCCTTCCTTGTAAGGTATATAATTTTGCTATATCCAAAGGATTTTCAAGTGAAGCATTGAATAATTGTCTTTCGACTGAACTCAATTCTCTATCGTAGACTAGGTCTTTTAGAATGACCCATTCTTTACTTTTCTCTAATATTTCAAAGGACTGGAGTATCTTTACTAATTCATCGTGTCTTTCTTCTAAAGTAGACATTATGAGCCTGATGACTGTTGGTTTGCTGAGACTTGGATTCTCGCTGAAATAGCTGTTGCGTTACCTGTTGAGATAACGAAAACTCTATTTTGGATACCAAGTACTGGTAATCCTGAACTCTGTCCTGATGTCAAAGTTGAAGCTGATGCGCCACCGTTTGATACTCCTGTTAGTAATGAACCTGCTGCGATTAATGAAGCCGTTACTACATTGCGTGGGATTCCTCCGATAACTGGAATTGAAAGCCATTGTACTCCTTTTCCTAATTCATTTGCTGAAGCGATACTTGTTCGTGCTACATCGTAGTAAGTTGTTCCACCATCATCAGATGTTTGGAATGTTGCACTTACTCCTCCTGCTGTTACTGATGGAGTAAATTTAACAATTACGTTATCTGTATCTTGTGGAAGTTTAAATGGATAAGCCCATCCTCCTGCTACTGAGCCTCCTTGGTCTGTTTGCGTTGTGTCTAAAACTGTTGTGAGTGGTAATCTGATTGACATAGTTTTTTTTATGTTAATTTTGTTGCGGGCGCATTGAATTTCACGCCCCTACCTGATAATGCTTCGTCTGCTGCTTTTTCTAAAGCTGTTGCTCTAGATTCCGCTCTCTTTGTCATATTCTTTTTCCTCTCGACCTTTATATCATTCATCCCTTGGGCGATGACCCTCCCAAGTTGTTTATTGATTTGAAATGATTTCATTTATTTTATCCTTTAAGGTGTTTAAGTCTCCGTTCCCAAAATTTTCTGTGATTGGAAGTATTGTCTTACAATCTACACAATCGCTACAAACCTCCTCTGTAACTTCTACTACTGCTTCTATTACCGCTTCTTTCTTTATTACTTTTTTTGCTTTAGCCATATTTTAGTACTGAGTTAATAATACACTTCCTGTTGGACCACTTGCAGCAACCGCGATTCTTTGGAAAAGTCCATTTACACTTCCTGTTGCTCCTGTTGGAGCTCCTCCTGTTTCTTTGGGAATAACAAAGCGTCTATAAGAGTTAGTCGGAACATAATGGTCAAAGTTAGCTCCCAGACCTGATGAAATAACAGACGAGTAAAAAGCTGCTGTTGTATCTGTCATTGGAATCCATCTTATAACTACTGGCACTCCTCCTGCTGCTACCTCGATAGCACTTGCGCTTTGGTCAAGTGTTATTACAGACGAAACTCCTAATGCTTCTCTGTAGAAGACTGATGTTACCGTCCTAAATGGAGCTGGATATTCCTGCATTGGTGCTCCTCCTGTGTCTCTTGGGATTGATTTTGCGTAATTCATTTTATTTATTATTATCTGATACTATTTCGCTTTTTAGTGGGGAAGCTGCTGAAATTGGGTTCGACTTATCTGCTCCAACTTTCGGTTTGCCTCCTTGAATTGCTTCCATGCTATCATTTATAGCTTGTTGTTGTGCGAGCATCTCCTGCTTCTTCTGTTCAGCCAACAATTTTTCATGCCAGTCAATATGAAACCATAATGCTAGGGTTTTTGGCATTAACATTCTATGAATATATATATGGGTTTCGTGGTCGTCTGTCTCTTGTACGTCTGGTAATTCATTCTTTAGTATTTGCTCGTTCTCGTCCTCTGCTTTAATTTCATCCAATGTCTTTGGAAACATTACATCTACGGTTGCAGGGTCTTCTACCATTAAAGGCATGAAAACGTGCTTGTTCCAGTTTCTAAATCCATCTGGGCTCATACTCTGAGCAAGAATAGGATACAACTGCATCCAATCTCTCCTTTTAACTAAGTTCTTTGATTCTGCTTCTTTTGCAGAATACACCATAACTCCTGGTGGAAAATCAGCTCTAAATGTGTCGAGACTTATTATTGTTGAATCGACCCCTTTAAGTCCTACGATATTAGCTGTCTTTTCTTTAAGTTCTTCTGCGTTCTTTGCATATCTATGGAACCAATGACTCCAAAACTCTGCTTCACCAAATTGCATAACCTTGCTTTGAAGTGATTGTGCTACGTCGTTTAGTTGTTGGTCAAGTGCCGCTTGGGTAGCTGTTTGTTGTGTTGACCCTCCAGGAGTTGACATCGGTTTACCTGCTCCAATCGGTTCTTCTGCTTCTGAATCAATGTATTGAATAAATGCTTGGAGGTCTGATGATAGGGCGTTTGCTTTATTTAAAGGCCATGAGGCACTCTCATCATCCATCGGAATATGTTGATTAAGTTGTCGATTGAGGAATTGAGATACATCTTTTACTTTGTCTGGGTTATATCCATACAAAGGATTAGCTTGGTCTTTTGCGGCTATGAACGCAAGATTAAGAAGTACAGATTTAGCTCTGTGTTTATCTTCTAGTAAGTCTGCTACTGAAATAGGGATTGCTGAGTGCGGTACTCTAAATGATTCTTTAACTACAATAGGCCACTTTGAATTTGTAGTAACTGATTTACCGTCAGGCATGATAATCTCTTCACCATCGTTTAGGTCTAAAACCTTTTCGTAAATAATCTCTGTAAAGTTCTTGTCTACCCAATAGACACTTTTTTCACCTTTCTCGTTATGACAATAAAACTCAAGGATTTGGTATATATCCCCTTTGTAAGATTCCATAGGTGGTGCCGTTCCTTCACGTGCTTGGTCTCGTTTGACTTTATAATCCCACAAGTAAGGGTCTATTCCACCTGCTATTGTTTCTAGTTTGAATCCTTTACTCAGTGCTCCTCCTTCTGAGAGTTGCTGTAATTCATTCTTACTCTTAGTTAACCATTTCCAATAGTATCTCCAATCTTGTGGATTCTCAAAATAAGGGTCATAGCCAAAGTTCAAAGGATTAATGACATGAGGTTGCATTATCTTCTTCTTCATATCAAAGCGTATTGTTTCCATATACCCTCTACCGAAGAATAGAGTATCCCAACACCAGTCATAATCTAGTTTAGCCTTCCCCATTTCTTGATAGTCAGATTGAGCTAGAATATTATATGAATTAATCTGCTGTTGAGTTATACCTTGAGAAGGTAAAAACTTTATCTGCATCTTATCGTCATAAGTGCTAGACATTATTCTGTCAAACAGTGAGAGCATTAATGTTGATGAGATGTTTTGGTCTCCTCGTCTTAGGTTAGACAACAAAACTAATTGTGCGGCTTGCCGTTTCTTTCTTGCTTGTAAGAAATTAAATGATTCTTGATAGTAGTTTTGTATATCTGCTGCTTTCATTTTTTATTTGTTAGAAGTTGTGATAATGTGCGAGACTTATCTACGAACATACTTGAAGAGACGCATCCGACTATTATTCTATAATGAGTTTTGTCTTTAGAGAACATTATTCTTGGCTCTACCGCTTCGTATGGTCTTAGCTCATCGCTCCACAATAGTGCCATTATTCCATTCTTATGCGACTCGAAAAGCTCTTGCTCTGTTGGTTTATGGTCTTTAAATGCTTGTGGGTTTGCTGCGAACTCGAAAAATCTTAATACTATCTCTTGCCCCGTGCCTGTGTCTTGCTCTATTTTTGTATTTGATTCCGTTTGTAATTGTTCACCTTCCCAATCAATATTCTTGACTGGAGAATCTTTTGCTTCTAATTCTGTTAACTTAAACTTTTTTGTTTTAGTAGTTTTAGCCATTTTCGTATATTGACTCCATCTTGTCATAAAATCTGCCCCCTTGTTGCTTGTAGAGACTATTATTGCGAACTACACTATCTGATATAGCCATTGTCAATACACTTGCGTCTACTACATTGGGCGACATAATTCCATCCTTGAAGAGTTCTTCTTTAGGTTGAATAATAATTTTACCGTCTTTGTTTTTATATTTAACTACCTCAAATTCATTCCATGCACTATTATGCATTAGTCTTCCTCCGCTTAATAACCATTTTCTTTCTCTCCAATGCCATTCTGCTTTTAAGTTACCAAACTGTACGTCTTCGCTCTTCTCACCAAATGAAACACCTCTACAGTTATAACCTAAATCTTTTAATCTATCATAAACACCTTGACCGATTCCTGTCTTATCGACCACTATCATATCGGCTCTATATTTATGATATAACTCCATGATTACTCCTACTAAATCCATAGTGTTAGGCATCTTCTGATTAAATAAGACTTCTTGGAGGTTTCCACTCTTAGGACTATTGCGCTGTTATCCCCACCTGCGGCAGGGTCTACACCAAGTATCTTATATCCACTATGCTCACCACTTGTAACAAATACACTTTGTAGTTCTCTGTCGTTGATTAGACGCACATAACCTTTCTCATCCATTCCTTCATCAAACGCATCCCAATTACCTTCTAGGTATGCTTTACGTTGATTTTCAGGTAACGATTCAAGTGTCTTGTAATACTCTGGTGGTAGATGTGGATTATCTGTTGGTAATGCTGGAACGAATACAAATTCATATTGCTCTTTCTCGTTAGGAGGGAAGAGTCGTTTAACCCACATATTTTTTACCCATGCTTCACCTAATGGATTACAACCTGCAAGGAATTTAGTATCCTTAATACCAGGCCATCTATGTCTTGACCTCAACATATCAAATGTTGTTTTGGGGTTTCTATTTATCTCATCTATGGCTATTACAGCAAACTCTACAGACAAATACTTCGAAGGGTCATCAAGGTTTCTAAATGCAATAATCCCACTCCCATATTCAGGCCCAAGTGTAAATTCATGTTTAGCTTCATTAAACTTTCCTAACCAATCAGGGAACTCAAACTTTACTTTAGTAAGATGTCTGTCATTTAGTGATGGATAGTCTTCACAGAATAGTCCTGCTCTTACTCCTTTAATTTTGTATTTGGCATAATACTTCATTAACCAATATACACATGCCCACCTAATCCATCTACTCTTACCACTTCCTACACTACCTCCAAATAAGACATATTTAAATCGTTTAGACGCTTCAAGTGCTTCTACTTGTTTGGGAAAAAATCCTGATAATTCTGTGAATTTAGCTTTCTCATCCATTGTCTTTTTTATACAAATAATCGTTGTGTGTTCCATCCCAATTCTTATCTGCTTCTTTTGAGAACGAAGATAAACAACATACTTCACTATATCCTTTACTCTTTAAAAAAGCGTCCATTGATTCTTTAGTATAATCTCTAGTGTTTATTTCTATTAAAATATAAGTAATATCCGTGGTATCAAAGTCTATTCCTTTTAAGACTTCAAACTCGTACCCTTCTACATCTAAGCTTAAGAAGTCTACTTTCCTTCTGTTATGAGTAAGTAATAGTTTATCTAAGGTGATTGCTGGTACTTGAGTTATCATCCCATGAACAGCATTACCAGTTCTTATCAGATAAGCCTGTCTATTTATACTAGACCATGCTCCTACACCATCTTCTCCATCAAATAAGAAGTCTCCTGTAATGTATGGTTCCTTATATTCGTTTGATACTAACGCATATCTTTCTACAATAGCTTTTCTGTTTTTCTCACATTCCTTTACAGCTTTTTTAGATGGTTCTACCAATAAGCCTTCCCATCCTAAGTCTTCAAGGAGTTTAGTATTAGACATAAATAACCCATTGAGTGCTCCTGCTTCTACAAAGAAACCATTATCAATATCTTTAAGATAAGGAAGTATCTTTATCTCTATTCTCCCTGGTTGATTATCTTCTAGCCAAGGCTTTAGAGTTTCTTTGTTAGTCTCTATGTAGTTAGATATATTACTCATCTATTGAAATTATCTTGCTTGTCATCTCTATACTAGCTTCTATGTCTTGTTTAGCTTTTCCTTCTGACATTTCCCAAACAGTTTTCTTGTCGATTCCTTTTAAAAACTCCATCTTTTCTTCATCAGTAAGTTCTTGAATATACTTCCTAGCATAAGTCTTTAGTGATACTGTCCCTTTAGGTTTACCTCCTGGGTTACCTGATACACCAGGTTGAAACTGCCAAGGTTTTATCCTATCTGCTTGACTACTATTCGCCTGAATCTCAGCCTCTTCCATATTTACTCTATTGCTATAAGATGTTCTAATAATGTTATCTTTAGATTTTCTCCTTTCCACTCTATGTCTTGGATGTTGTATTTACTTATAAGACAATATATTCCATTAGTTAGTTCTACCTCTGTGCCTGTGGCAACTATCTTACATTTTATTATATCTGGAGTCTGGTTTTCTATTAAAATTAACCCGCTTTTAGTCTTCTCTTCTATAGGCTTTAATATAATTCTTTTTCCTTGTAGTTTCATAGTTTTTAAATCGTTTTTACACCAGTTACATAGTTTTGTTTCACTTATTATATCACATCTTTCACATCTTTGTTTGTTTGCTATTTCTTGGTATTTTTTATTAAACTTCTTGTTTAATCTCTTTACTTTATCGGGGTTGTTTATTCTCCACAATCTACTCTTTTCTAGGTATTTCTGTCTATTTTTTAAGTATTCCTTACGTTTTATTTCTTTTATTCTGTCTGGGTAGTCTTCTCTCCATCTCTTAGCGTATTCTCGGTTTATCTTGTTCCACCTATCTTTATTGTTTTCTCTCCAATTTTTGTTTGCTTCGTATTGATTTTTGTATCTTTGTCCTGCTGTGGTTGTAAAAACAAACTTACTCATAACTTTCAACTATTAATTTAAATATTAAATCTAAATCTAATTTTTTAAGGTTTAATTCTTGAGCTTGTTTATATAAATGTTCATTTTGTTCTAGGAGTTTTGGTGTTATATCTGACCAATCATTCACAAATAATACAGGAAATCCGTCCATAAGTCTAGTAAAATATGGGGATAACTTCATCACTGGGACTCTCCGAAGGTATAGGCTTTCCCAATTTCTATGACAGTCTAACCCGTGCCCTACAGGACATATCATAAACTTATGGTCTTGAAGTTCTGCTAGGAAATCTCTGTATTTATCATAAGGGAAGTATTTACTATCCTTGTCGAAGCGTGTGGTGACCCAATCATTGGTTTCAAACTTACCTAATGGCTCTCTCTCTGGATTCCTTTCAATACCACAGTTTATTTATAATAGTTTTTGTGGTGCGACATGCTTATCCTCTTCAACATTAGCCTTCATTATAGCTAAACGATTATCAATCCTAATGCGTCTTTGTAGTCCATAAGGAAATGGATGTATCTTGCCACCGAAGAACCCTGCATTAACGGCGTGTATACCTAGTACGTTATCAGGTATTTTAATATGCTCATCTATTGGTGTGTCTTCGTGTGAAGTAAAGATTATAAACTTGATTCTAGGTAGACTGTAACAGAGAGCAAGTAAGTCATTAGAATTTTGGTGATATTGAATCCAATCCCTATCTATCTCTGATGATGTGGCTACGGGCCTACCATACAAACGAACATTATCTATAAACAACGTCATTGTGTTATCTAAAAACTCTTGTGCCTTTTCAAGAAACTCAAAGTTGTGTGCGTTAGCCATCTTACAGCAACCATCAAGAGCTTCGGGATTAGACATCCACAAATGGTCGCCAAACGAATAGTCACATAACTTACTTAGTGCGTGTCCTTCTATAATTTCCATAAATGTTTATATTTATCCTTATTATCTAACAAATATTGAGGCAAAGACGATTCATCTTTAGTAAAGATAAATGCCCTTCCAACGTAGTCAAGATTCTTCGCAATCTGGGTAGTTATCATACTCTTAACAAAGTCAGTATTGAACTCTTGATGCCCATAACTTTCTAATTTTCTCCTTATAAACGCCTCGCCACCCATGTTAGTGAAATGCCAACCACCATTCTCTATTCTATTGGGGAGTTCCTGCCTAAACTGATTGATGCTACCTTTGTTTTTAAGCATCTTATACTTAGATACAAAAGTCCCAGCCCATTGTTCGTTTGATTGATTATTAAGAAAATAGGTATATACAATCTGTGACAGTTTAGCTGGGATAGTAATCGCTTTCTCTAGGATAAGTGGATTCCAAATCTCATCACAATCACCCACAAAACAAATATCGTCATCATTCAGGCCAATCAGGGCCTTTTGTGTTGATTCTTTTTGCAAAAATTCGTGTTTCCAATGTTCTTGACCCTCTGTGTTAGAAGACCCGTAAGCCATGTCATATTCTTCGGCAGAATAATCTTCATCAATAACATGATACTTAATCTTACTGTGCCACTTCGCAAACCTTTCTTTATTGTTTTCGTAGTAGAGTTCTTTAGGTTTCATCATGAACGTGGTCGGTGCTTCTACTATAACAAATTGGTCTACATAATCATTAAGAATATTCAAACGAATCTCTAATAAGTCTAACTCACCATTAAATAAAAATGTGTCGATTATTGCCATAGGTGTTTCCATTGTTTCTTATTCTTTAATATATATTCGGGCAAATCTTTACTTTCCTTCCACATCTTAAATGGTTTACCTTTCCAATCATTAGCTCTACCTAAGAAGTCTTGCCCTTGGTCTATACGATACTGTATGTTCTCCCTTACCCATGGGATGTTAGCTTCTTGGTGGTCGTATGAATCAAGTTTCTTGAGTATCTGTTCAGCTCCTCCCATATTTGTCAGGTGCCATCCTCCGTTCTCTAAAACTACACTATGGTCTGCTCTTATATCATTTAAGTTACGGATATTCTTGTATAGAAACATGTTGGTTCCTTGCCAGTCTTCACTAGAGCGATTGTTTAAGTAATAAGAGTAGGCGAGTTGGCGCAACTTTCCTTCTTTCTCTTGGGGTTTCCATATTTCGTCTACATCCCCGTAATAAATAACGTCATCAGGTTTACAGTCCTTTATGGCGTTTCTTAAATAGTCCTTTTGTAATCCTGCAATTTCAAAGGAGTCTTTACCTTCTTGAGGTGGTATTTCAAGATAGATAATCTTATCTTCCCATTTAGCAAACCTTTCTTTGTCAAAATTAAGTGGCTTGGGTTTACCTGAAAAGGTTTGAGTGCTTTCACCTATCACAAATACATCCACATAAGGGTCAAGAATATTGAGTCGTATCTCAAGCATATCCAACTCATCATTCATTTGTGTTAAATCCCAAATCATAATCTTTCTTTGGCAACAGATATAATAAAACTCCCTGGTGAATCGGGCGAGCTAGTGTCGTGGGTTTTTATATTTAATCCCACACCTTGATTAAGAGGGGATTGTTTGAAATCAGGAGCAAAGATAGGGAAGTCGTCTATCAGATTCTCTATGACCCGTAGTAAAAGTGATGGGAAACGCACATCTTCTATTATTAAAACTCCTTCTGGTCTCAACTTTAGTGCATAGATACCAAAGACATACGCAATATCTAAGAGATAATGGCTTCCGTCATCTATTACAATGTCCCACTCCATATCACTCTTCCAATCCTTAATGTCAGAGATAATGCGAGTGACTGTATCAGTTCGGTATTCATCAGGGACGACATCAATCACATCCACTCCGTATACATTAGCGTTAGGAAAATA
>Ga0181348_1001276_pt1 | contig 11094 bp, 14 predicted proteins | sample Su13VDMM110DN_FD_130092 | JGI IMG/M metagenome (GOLD analysis project Ga0181348, IMG submission 130092) | Freshwater viral communities from Lake Michigan, USA - Su13.VD.MM110.D.N | ecosystem: Environmental > Aquatic > Freshwater > Lake | place: USA: Michigan | collected 2013-07-16
GAAAGTACCCTTATTTAAGGATGCTACGTTCGCAGAGAAGAAACCATTATAAACCTCATGTTCGTCATAATCACGATATGGTTTAATATTTGGGGACTGAGTTATATTCATGTGTTATAAATTGTTTAGTTTGATATTTTAGTTTTGATAGAAGACAAAAACTGTGTCCAATTTTCGAGTTTGCTTTCTTTCTCTGCTTGAGAATTAGGAACAGCGACGTTAATAGCTGAGCCCTGAACTTCTAGAACAGCGGCAGCTGACTTCGATTTCAACAATGGCTTCATATCTTCAAGCCACTCACTGAAATCTTCATCTGATAAACCGAAAATACGCTTTGCAACAGATTTAGATGCGGCTGAATCAATATCGAATTGTTCCTTTAGGGATTCAATTCTTTCGCTGAATTTAGCCTGATCCTCTTGTGCTTTCAAAGAAGCTCTCAACTCAGATACTTCATCGCGAAGTTGCTGAGATTCGTCTTCAAAATTTTTGATATTAGCTAGAGCATTATCAAGAGCTTGCTCTTTTTCTGCTTTTTCATTTTTAAGAGCAACGAATTGATCGTTGGACTTTTCGACTTGTGAAACGACAAAATCTCTCACATCCGAAGCAGCGGCTTCGTGAAGATGGTCGATCAATTCATCTAGATTGGTATACTTCATATGTACAATTACACGATTTTTTTTGTTTAGTGAAATTTTATCTTGATTTTCAATAAAAATACTAGCTTCTGTTTCAGTGAGTTCAGTTACTTCCGGATCTACACTTCCCTCAATTTCTTCTTCTTCATTCTCTTTCTTTTCGTAATGCATACTTTCTTCAGTCTCTTCTTTTTCTTCTTCATCTTTTTCTTCTAGCTCTTCTTCATTTTCTTCAAAGTCTCTATAATCAACGGATAATACACCTTGCACAGCAGCTGCGGGATTTGTAGTAAAAGCGCATCCTAAGAAGCGGCAGTCATCACCTATAATTCTGTAAACTTCTTCACCAGTGGGCAAGAATCCTTTCCCTCCCATTGATGATAAATACTTGGAATAAGTTTCTACAGTCTCTTCATCGTCTATAATTTTAGCTTTCCTTAAGTCTTTACTCCCCACAGCGAGCTTATAAGAATTAAAGCCAACTTCCCAACTTGTAGAAACTGTTTTGAAAACTTCGCTGTCCTCGTCTTGAGAATCGAGAATGAATTTATAAAATGCTTTGTTTGATATCTTCCAAACAATAGCAGCCAAAGATAGGTTAAATGGATCATCAGTTAGTTCTTGTTCAGTTAAAGTTTTATTCTCGCCAAAAGAAGAGAAACCATAATTAGTTATAACTCCTATGATATCTTCTCTTGAGTGTTCAATATTCATTGGTTTGAATTTTGTTGACTCAACTAAAATCTTAGCGCCTTCGGTAGTTATACCATCTCCGTTTAAATTTATTAAATTAATAACGGCGGCATTAAAGCATGTATAAAGAAGGTCTGGGTTGTTTTTAATTTCTTCCGAGTCTGGCAATAAAGACTTTAAATCTTCCAATTCCATACTAGCATTACTTACTAAACTACCATCTTTTAAAAAATTTCTTTTAAAATCAGCCTTTACTTCAAATCTAGAAATATATTTGAACTCCATGACAATATTTTACACTGAAAAACTAAGAAACGAAAAACTTTAATAAATTTTCAGAAGATAAGAATCCTTGGGTCTTCAAAGTTCCTCTACCAAACTTATTAAATTTCCTCATATAAATGCCATCTCCTGCCCTCTGAAGGTTTGGATCAGAAGTCTCCCCCGATGATGTATTCCCTTCTAAAGTAACAAGCATATCGCCCTTTATATCAAAGACAATACCTGTATGTCCAGAATCCGTTTCTCCAAATTTAGCCAGCCATACGCTACCTAAAGACGGGGTTATAGATAAAATATTTTTAGACTTAAGTAGTCTAACATTAGTCATTACATGAGCGGTCCAGTTATTTATAAATTTTGCAGGAGATAATTTGCAATCATGAAGAGCCATTATAACAAATGCCCCAACTGCGGCAGAGCAATAAGGCGCTCCGGGTGTCCAACCTTGTATTTCTCTCATGTAAGAAGATAATTTTAAAGACTGTTCTTTTTGTATCCCCTTTATATCAGGGTCATCCCATTCGGAGTTAGGTTTTATCTCAACTAAACCTTCAAACTCTTGAGCCCTTTTTAATAAATTTTTTATAAATTCGTTAGTTAATGATCGGTCCACCGTCGCTCCTCTTTCTTCTGAAAAAGAAAAGCTATCTTTTAAAAGAGATGCGATTGTTTTATTTCCTATTTCACCATCTGGTTGCAGTCCTTTTAATTTCTGATATTGTATAACATATTTCTGAGTTTCAGTGGAAAACTCCCCATTAGTAGATTTTATAGGATACCCAATTCTTTTTAAAAAAAGTTGAATAAGTCTAACTTCATTCCCCGAGGACCCTAATTTTAATAACATATTATTGTTTATTTAGTTTAGAAATTTCCATAAATATTGCCATATATTCAGGAGTTAAAATAAAGTTATTTTCATAAGGCATTAAACCTTCGGCTTTTTTAACAGGAGGGGTAAGTTTATTTCCAAATTTTTCTGTCAATAAGGAATATCTTTCGGCTGCTCCGGGAGTTATTAAGAATCCAACATTATCAATATAAGTGATAAGCCCAGAATTCTGTTGTTGTTTATCCCAGCTAGGTTGAGACTCTTTTATAGGTGGAGGGACTATAGTTACAGGGTCTCTTTTTATATTGCATGAGCTTAAAAGCAAAGCTAGTAATATAGAATTAAAAATTTTCATTTAGCTATTATTTTTCTAATTTCTTCTAAAGATATTTCTCTCTTTTCGCCTACGTTTTTAACGACATCTGCGATAAATTTTTCATCTCTATCCTTCTGATTTATTTCTTGTTGATTAACTTCCCTTTCTTTAAATACTTCCTCGTTTTTTATTTCTATTTCTTTCTTTTTAACTTCTCTGTTAATACGAAAAATTGATAATAATTCCGATATAGCTTTAAAAATATATTCCATAATTTGTTTCCAGTTCATTTATAGATATTTGCTAGAGGCTAATTTGCATCCGTAAGAAATTCTATTTAAAGCACTTATAAGAATTTTCTTTCTGCTAGACTCTTCGAGTTGAGCGCTTTGAGCGTAAAAGTCACCATATAAAAGTATTATATTCGTAGCGAACTCATTCCATATAGAAGAGCTAGGAATATATTTTGAGATAATACTAGAGAGAGCATCTACTGATATATCATCAGCGACTGTTAAGTTCTCTATAATATAAGACACATCATAAATAAGTTGAGCAGCTTTAGCTCTCTTTTCTACAGAAGTTTCCTGAGATAAAACCACTTGTGTTATATAACTTGAAGATGATTTTAAATACACTGTAGATTTTGACAGGCTATTATAAAAAGACGCTTGTTGAGTTGAAGAACAACTAGATGTAAACATTGCTATTAAAAAGCAAAGTAGTATTGTTTTAAAATTTTTCATATTTAACTTTCTCTATTTTCTCTTCTAAAACTTTAACAGTATTTTCAGAATCTGCCATGTCTGTACTTTTACGTCCCATTTGAATCAGTCCAGCTCCAATTAGAAAAGCTAAAATTTGACGAACTAGGCTTTCCCAATAGTCAGGTAAGGGCTCTATGCTTTCTGGATAAAAGGATATAAAAGCGCATATACCAGACACTAAACCTGCTAGAGTTGTTCTCCAACTTGGTCCTAAAAGTTTTTCTAGAGCTTCTTTCATATCTTCAATTACACTTTTATAAAAGCAGAATGCCGAAAAATTTTTCTATACTCCCATCCATATTTTTTATAGGCCAAGCGACTATAGAAACAGGCTTACAATCTTCGGTGTTAAGAGTCGTATTGAAATGAAACTCTCTTTTCTGATCTATGCATGATAGCCATTCTTCTTTCATTTCTTTTCTCATATCTTTGTCTATAATACTTAGCCATCCACTTCCAACAGCTTGTTCAAAAGTAAAATCTGTTATTTCCATCCATTTTTTACTTACCAAAGTATACTCTCCCTTAGAATTAGCTTCAAAGTAAGCCATTCCTAAGCAGGAACTTATAATTCTTATTTTTTGTTCGGTATGATTAAGGCTATTCTCCATTCTGTTCATAACATCTCTTAAAGAATTGCCTCCATTTGGTCTAAACTCGGCTGTAACTTTTTTAAGTTCAGGAATAAGATCAAGGAATTCTGTTACAGATTTATTAGCGCATGATATACTTGCAAAAATACTTTTTAAAACTTTAAATCCACCTATACCAAATACTATCAATCCTGTAACAGCGGCTAAAACTTCCTGCCAATGTATAACACTGATATCGAAATTTTGGATAAAAGATAAAAACATAACAGGTATTACACTGAACAGATCTTTTTAAGAAACAAAACTTTACAAGTTATGTAATACTTAAATGAATGATACTTTTTTGCGCGAACAAAATACTTAGACATACTGGGGTTTTATCTGCCGCAGATATCTCTATAGGAGATAGAATAGATAAAGATTGTTATAATATAATTTTTAATGACGGATCGAATGTTATTCTTCCTGAAGGAGTTAAGATAAATTTACTGGATAAAAAAATAATCGAAATAAATGAAGAAAAGGATGATTGTGTATCAGGGACAAGATCGAAGTATAAGCTAAAAAAAATTATACCAGAGTTTCTAGAAAAAAATAAAGATCCATATTTAATAGCTCTTTGCTTATGTTTGCCTCTTAAAAATGGCCGAATACAAAGTCGAAAAGAATGTTTGCTAGATCTTGATAAAATAAAAAACGATTACTTTCATATAGAAGTAAAGGATTCATCTGACGATTATCATAAAATATCTGACGAAAAAGGATATCCTAATTTATTAAAATTAGAATTAAAGAAAATAAAAAACTTTACTAAATTAAAAGACAGATTTATTCCTGATGAATATTTGTATTCTTGTTTTCAGGATAGAGTAGATTTAATAAGAGGGTGCATGGATGCATGTGGAAGATTTTATAAAAATGAAACCACTTTTGAAACGAGTTCTAAACAGCTTGCTAAAGATTTCGCCTTCCTAGTTAGATCTATAGGCGGATTCTGCAAGATAAGATCTAAAATATCAAAAAAAGAATACTTTATATTATCAATAAGTTTTGATACAGACTTTAATCCATTCTTAACTAAGGAAAAAATATTTTCTCCCAGTAAAAACCCTAGAATAAGATCTATTGCAAAAATAGAAAAAGCGGGGCTTCTACCTTGTTTAGAAACCCCTCTTGAATCTGTGATTTTACAAAATCTTATAGAGATTAGCTAATTATACTTTCTTTAGTTCTTTCTTGATATTGTTCGACTTTCTTAACTACGAATTGTACGAAAGGACTTCTTACAATTTGAGAACTATCTAGTTTAAAATATCTAAAGCCGTTTTCCCTTGAGTCTTCGTCCCCAAATATTTCAATAAACTTTTTAAATCCAGATAATTTACCTAAGTCATTTTGGTAAACACTGTCCCCTATAACAAAAAGTTTACTATACATACCTAGTCGAGTTGCTATCGTAAAGATAGAATCGAAAGTCATGACTTGAGATTCTTCACATATAACAGCAGAGTTATGAAAATTATAAGATCTTAACATTGAAGTCGGGTAACATTTTATCCTTTCTTGTTCTGTTAATCTTTTTATATCATTGTTAGGAATAAGCTCAGATAATGTCTGATTTAGAGCCTCGTTATAATAAAATGTTTTTTCATCTAAATCTCCTTTTAAATATCCAGTTTGACCGTCTTTAGCTTGAACTAAAGATCTCAGATATACAATTTCTTTAACTATATGCATATCTAAAAGCATAAGAGATGATAAAATAGTGGTCCAACTTTTTCCCGTCCCCGGCACCCCATCTATAATCACGCACTTAACTTCTTTATCTAGAGCTGCTTCTATTATTTTTTTTTGAACACTAGTTAAATCATCCCTATGCTGTATGTTTAAACTAAAATTCAAATTAGAACCTTCTTTAACCTTCGATGTTTTCTTGGTTAAATCCGACAGAGCTTTTGGTTTATTTGCCATGCATATAATTATACACCACATTTTCGGTGTATAAAAATATAAGTTAATCAAAAACTTTATGCCTGCTTTACCTGATAATTTTGCCCTTTTGGCTTTAAGCCCTTCTATTAGAGAGAATGATGGTTTCTTATATCTGCAAACTGGTCAGGCAGGTTATATAGATTTAATGATTCAATCAGCGACAGGCTTACCTGTTAATATAATTAAGGTTGGATCTGGAGTTCCAGTATCAAAATATATATATGTTAATGAAAACGGTAATGATTCTACAGCTAAAAAAGAAACTATAGATTTTCCATTTAAAAGTATATCAGCAGCTTTAAATGTAGCAAGTTCAGGAGATACTATAGCAGTCTATCCGGGCAGTTATAATATCTCAGGTAATATATATAAATTAGGAGTTAATTATTATTTAAATAAAAATACGACTTTCAATTTCTTGACTAATGGGAAAATGCATATTTCGGGTTCAGATTTAGGGGATTTCAATATATATGGTAATGGTGTACTTTCGCAATCTACAGCTAGTAATGATTTATTTTATATTTCAGGTGGTAGAGTAACTTTAGAAATAGATAGAATACAAGCTACAAATTGTAACTTTATTATCAATCAAGCTTCTAATTCTTCATCCTTCTTAGTTATGAAAACTAGAGGAGAAGGAACTATAGACGATGGATATTTTTATTTTAATAACCTAAATATAAAAGCTTCTAATAGTAAATTTGAAGGAATAAAATTCGCAGGAAGTTCTATTGATTTACAAGGAGACTCTACAAAAGAAATCATATTCGAAGATTGTGTTTTTTCAGCTACCGATACTACTGTATCAAATCCCGTTTATGAATTCACGGGGAAATATACTTTTGAAAATTGCTCATTCGCAAATTCTTATCCTGCTTTTACAGCTCTAGGCCAATCAAGGATTCGTCATGCAATATTTAATGGAGGTATAATTGTATCAGGATCTAACTACTTTGACTCCTGTATCTTCGATACTAAAGCTTCTACACTTTATCCAAACTCAGCTTTAATAAGTAATAAAGGAGGGTCTTCTTTATTCTCTAACTGTTTTGTAAAAAACTACAATAATAATACAAATGTATTTTACACATTTAGAGCATCTGGTGCCGCTTCTGGAGCTTCTAATTTTAATATAAATGGGACATTCGCTTCTTTTGATCCTGTCTTCTCTGGAACCAATATAAGATTTGGAACATTCGTATATGATCCTAATTTAATTTAGACACAATTAGTTAAATAACTTGTATAAACTTAACACGATAATAAAAACATGCCAAATATTTATTGCCCATCGTGCGGAACTGGAAATAAATTCCTGTATGAAAAACCTAAAGTTTGTAACTCCTGCAAATTCGTTTTTGCCGCACCTCTAGTAAGTGCAGAGAGATTAAAAAATTACGAACAAGTAAAGCAAGTTAAAAGAGTCGTAAATAATCAAGAACTTCAAATAGCAGCTTTAAGAAATATGAAGTTGGATATTGAAAAAATTGAGCCAACAAAACTTGGATCAATGATAGGTACAGATTTAAATAGCGAGTCTTTCCAAAGGAAGAAAATCTCTAAAGAGGAGTATAAAGAAAAGGTTTTCAAATCAAGTCCTGTTTCCCTAGATGATGATCAAATTTGAAGATAAAATAAAATGTATTGATTCTTTAATACAAAAAAATAGAGGTCGTTGGCACCTTTCCGATATAGGAGGCTTTGGTTTTGAGGACGTTGCTCAAACTATAAGACTACATATTTATAATAAGTGGTCCCAATGGGACCAAAAAAGGCCGTTCGAATACTGGTGCAACAAGATAATAATAAACCAAATAAAGAATACTGTAAGAAATAGATATTCGAGAGATGCCCCTCCATGCTCAACATGTCCATTCGATAGAGGGGTTGATTTATGCGGGTACACAAAAAGTGGTATCAAATGCGAACAGTGTCCATCATTTAAAAAATGGGCAAAGAAAAAGCAAAATAAATTCTTTTTAAAAACAGCTTTATCAATAGATAGCGAAAACTTTAAAGAAACACAAGATTTCTCTGATCCAATAACCTCTATAAGATTAGAGTCTTGCGTTATAAAATTTCATAAATTTATATGCCAGTTCCTTAACCCTAAAATGGTAAACTTCTATGGCTTGATATATGTAGAGAATTTGAAAGATGAAGAAGTTATCGAAAGATTGAAGAATACAAATGGTAAAGGAATAACAAAGAGGCAGCTAATAACAATAAGGAAGAATTTGCAGAATATAGCTAAGAAAAAAATAAGCGAATTCGACTCTGAAGAATGAACTCATCCATAAGAGAAAATCTAACTAATAAATTAGGTAGAAAAATAGACAGGAAAAAGGTAAACCTTTGTGATAAAATAATTTGTCAGCATAAGTACAATCTTGATTTAGTTCAGCAAGAATACTTGGAGGACAATAAGAATTGCAAAGAGAGTAACATATTGTCGCTCGCACAAGACGTGTACAAGAACCCTAAGCTTATTGAGCAGACTGATGAGTTCAAGAATGTAAGAAAATTTTTACAAAAATTATGGAGAGGAGGCGAATACGATAACTATACAGACGATCAGTTAGACTTCCTATTCGAAAATGCAGAATCTCTTACTACAAAAGAAATAGCAAAAGCTTTATTCCCAGATAAAGAATACATTGTATCTGTAAGAACAATAACTTCTCTTTTAGATGCCGCTGGATTTAGAGAAGTAAAAGATGACGATAAAGTAGAGAGGACTACTGCTAGATATAACTCTCCTAGAACAGATCTCCAAGTTATAAATCTTATAAATAGGTCTGACCATGCAGCGAAATATGATGCTGATAAAATGGATATGAGAAAGAAAGATTCTGTAGCAGCTGTAAAGAAATTTTTGTCAGCTCCACGATTCGTTGAGATGGTATCTATGATTACGAATGTAAAACATAGAGAAGTATTCGAAACAGAATTTGTTAAAGCCGTTTATAATAAACCAGATCTCAATTCAGATGAAGTCAATCTGTATATAGGATTGGCATTGGAGTATGTAACACTTATTGAAATAAGACAGCAAATAACAATACTTAACGATAGGTTGGCAGAGTCTATGTCTGATGATGAAGAAGGTCGTAAGTTTACAATGTCTTTATCTGAAGCTTTAAAAGATAAAACGTCCGCTTACAATCATTGTCTTGAAAGGACTTTGAAAATGACTCGATCCTTAAGCGGAGACAGAATCAAAAAACTAGAAAAACAAGCTTTAGCCAATCAAAGCTTAGCGCAATTTATCGAACTCGTTCAGGATGAAAAGGAAAGAAGGAGAATGATATTAATAGCCAAAGCCGAAGAGTTTAAAGTCAAAGAAAAAATACAAGAACTCGAAAATTTCTCCGAGCTTTTTGTTGAAGTTTATGGCATTGGGAAAGAGGAGGTATTCTCTCTCTAATGAAATGTTTAGAATGTTTAGATGACTTCTCGACTGAGAGAGGGTTGCATTTACATGTCTCAAAAAAACATAAGATATCTATACAGGATTATTATCACAAATTCTTCCCTAGATTCGATTTATTCTCGAATGAGAAAATAGAATTTAAAAATTTCGAAGAGTATTTTGTTACTGATTTCAATTCTAAAGAAAATTTCGCTAAATGGTGTTTCTCAGAAGATAATCTTATAGTAAAAGAATATGTAAAGAAAGCTTTTAGAAGAAGATCCTCTAAAAAAGAAACTCTTTTTGTCCCATCTAATATAGAATTAAAAAGTTTATTTTTACCATCTTGGCTAGGACTAGTAAAAATATTTGGAGATAAAGAAACTGTTGTAAAGGAGCTGTGTAAACAAGGTCTAAGATTAAAGTACGATTATCTTTCAGAGCCATTCTTCTATGAAGATGAGCCTGAGATACTTATAGATACAAGAGAACAGAATGCTTTACAATTCAAAGAGTCTAAAAAGATGAAATTAAGTTGTGGCGACTATACAACAACAGGTCCTTTATTTTCTGATGTTTTCGTCGAAAGAAAAAGTTTGGAAGATTTAGTCTCTACTCTTACAGCGGGCGCTCAAAGATTCGACAGAGAAATTAGTAGAGCAGAAGACTTCGGACAGTATCTTATTGTACTAGTCGAGAATAAAGTTTCTAATGCTATAAATTATAGCCCAGAAAATAGTTTTAGCAAATATATAAATGGCAAGTTTGTCTTTTACAAGATACGAGAAATTTGCGCTAAATACAAAAACATTCAATTCTTATTTTCTGATTCAAGAGAAAACTCTCAAGCTCTGATGATCAAGATTTTCAAAATGAAAGATAAAGTAAAAAATTACGATTTGGAATTTCTTAAAGATTTTAATTTAATATAATATGTGGAATGAAGGAGCCCATCCTGCTGTAATCAGGAAATCTACAAATGACCAGTTGGAAGAAATCAAAGGTGTACTTTCCGAATCTGAAGCTCAACAATGGTTTGCTAGATACTGCTTAGCTAATCCAGCATTTATGGTTTATCTTTTGACTAGGGTTAAACTTGATCCTATACAGGATCTAATGTTAAGATCCTTCATCCTAAAAGATTATTGTCTTGTGGTTGCTGGGCGGGGATTTTCAAAATCTTTCGTAATCTCTTTATTCTGTGTAATATATGCCTTAGGTAATCCGGGAGTTAAGATTGGTATAGCTTCAGGAACTTTTCGACAATCGAAATCAATCATGAAGCAAATTGATAGCTTTGCTTCTCATGCAAAAAATGGAACTTTCTTAAGGTCATGTATCACAAAACAACTTTCTAAATCTAGCGATGCTTGGTCAATGGAAATCGGATATTCCTCTATAACAGCCATCCCATTAGGAAAGGTTAGAGGTTACCGCTTCAATGTTCTGATCGTTGACGAGTTACTAGTCGTCAGCAAAGACATTATAGATTCTATTTTAAAACCTTTCTTGATGGTTCGTCAAGATGGTCCTCAGCATGAACAGATTACGAATGCTCAAAAA
>Ga0181348_1001278_pt1 | contig 11092 bp, 3 predicted proteins | sample Su13VDMM110DN_FD_130092 | JGI IMG/M metagenome (GOLD analysis project Ga0181348, IMG submission 130092) | Freshwater viral communities from Lake Michigan, USA - Su13.VD.MM110.D.N | ecosystem: Environmental > Aquatic > Freshwater > Lake | place: USA: Michigan | collected 2013-07-16
AGCTCCTAATGGTGGAGGCCTCATATCAGAATTCTGTATAGATAAGACACACCCATATCTAATTTCAGTTGGCAACGCATCGTCTTTTGTTGATTATCCAACATTAGTTAAACCATTTGCTACTAACGGTAAGGTGTATCCACCATTTAGACACACCCAGACTTTCTGGGGTGATACCACGTTAGATTACTATTGGGTGCAACAACAATACAGAACACCAGTAACATTTGCAACAGGTGCAACTGCAGCTATATTTGACACCATGTATCCAGATAAACTTGGGTTCACTTCAAATGACGAATATCTAATTGGTAAATTCTCTTGCGGATCATATCTTTATTTAGGCCCAGCATCAGGAACATCAACGCAAGTACAGGGAACAACATCCCTTTCAACAAGAACACTTATGGAGGGTGATTCAAATGCTATTAATATACCTCTTGTTTTTCAATTTAGAGCGGTTGATAAAGCTGGATATATTGGCGGATTTAGAAAATCGGGGAATCTTACAAACATAACATACGCTAAGAAAATTGGTGTGGATATTCAGGTCCAGAATGAGGATACATTCTCATTTGACGTACAGATCAGTGGATCATATAAGAACGATACTCTTGTTGCACCCAACTTTGACAGTGGACTTAGTTCAGTTTAATTGGTAAAATAAATTTTTATAAAAACAATATATGTCCGGAGCAAAGCTTTTTGATTATAATTCATCATTTGCAGTTATAAGAACAAATCCCAAATTAACCGGGAATTTTAGAATAACTGTTGATTCAAATGGTGGGGTTAATTTCAATTCTATGAGTGTCAACCAAACATTAAGTGATGATAGATTTAAGGCATTTAATATTACGGGGGAGAATAGCTTTTCTCTTGATCTATTCAATTTCTTTGATAAAGGACAAACCCCTTATAATACTATTTTTCAGGTAGGTGAATTTACCAAAGGTGCAAGACAGATAGTTAAGGAGTATTCTGAACAATATGATTTCTATTATGCAAGTGGAGCATCACCACTAGCGGATAAAAATTACGGTGAATCATTTAGCTATTTTGCACCGCTGTGGATAAAAAACGAGATACCAGACTATTTTGTTATATTTAAAGTTCCTGGACCGATTGCTTATCCATATTCAAAGAATTATACCACGATATCTCCAGGCATTAATTACAAGATAGTCAAGGATTATTATAGCGAGGAAGATTTTAAGATAATATACGGTAAGGACCCTTCAGGTAACGATATAGTTTTAGATAGTGGTGATATATTTACCGGTAATAGCGTATATAATACATATACAATAATAAGTGGTGTTGGTAGAGTTGTTATCTACAACGAGCTAGAATATCTTGAAGAGAGTAATGATATAAACACATTGTTTGCACAAAAAATATTACCAAATCTTACCATAGTTAAAACATTCGATATCGGAGAAAAAACAAAGATAGGAAAATATATTAGATCAGTATTTAATAACCCTCAATTCTCTAAATCCCCTATAGACGTTAGCTTTGGTCCTAATGCATACACCTATTTCAACGGTGTTTCCGTTAAGGATGGTATCTATACAAGGAAGGGTGAAATATTATCCACGTATTATTCAGGAGATTCATCGGATAAAATGATGGATTTCGAATCCTATGTAACATCTGGATTTTCTAGAAATGGTATGATTTGTCCTAATCTTCTTAATATGGAATTCCTGTTTGATGATGATGACTCCGATATGTATACCATAAATAGATACATGGGATTCTATGTATCCAGAAATGATATGGCATCACTGAGATTGGATGGTAATGCATTTTACGAATATAGAAACATGCCGGGTAATAATGATTTACCTAAGCCATCCAGAAATTCATTTGGATATTATTATGACAATACCACATATGGTGTAACTGCTTCTAACGGGGTCAGATTATTCTATGAGGGCGCTAGCGGGTATCTTCCGGGATCTTGGGACGTTAATAATTTGGATAGCAATAAGGTATTCTATCTGACCGATAAATATGACAATTTTTACAATCTAGGTAGGGCTAAGGATCTTGCTTTATTTGATTCGGCCAACAATCCAATACCGGATGTTTCTTATGGACCATTTGATCCAGCTACCGGTGGATTTGTTATATATGGATCTTCGGGAGCAGCATCGGGTAACGTTCTTCTGCAGGACATGAATGTCGACCTACTTAATTTCACCGGGACAGATCAGAAAGTTGGAACAATACCAGGAACAAGAGCTACATCAGCGGGTAAAGCATATTGCGAAATAGAATTTACTAAGAACTATGATCTCAATACACCATTAACATTTAAGATATATTGGCCCAATGGTAAAAAGAAGGAGGGATCAAAAAGGTATGATATTGTTACTGCTGATGATTTTTCTTCGTCACTGGTATGGGTAGCAGGTTCATATTATTCTACCGGATCTGACTATTATTTTAATGCAAAGGATGGTACATACGAGGAGATAGCTACATCATTATCCAATCTATTGGATGAAGTTAATTATTCAACATGGGAAACTGGGGTTAATTTGAATTCCACAATCATAAGATTAAACGATTCAGGAATATACGGGAATACGGACTATTCCATTAGTGTTTTCGATGATTATACAGCTTTTGTTTCGTTATTTAGAGGTAATTGGTCAAACTCATTGTCTTATTCTATAAACGAGATAGTTATCTATAATGGCAATTACTATCAGACAAGCTCAAATATATCAGCTCCAGCCCAGGGTAGCTTTAATAGCAATCCCGATGCTGCTGGATGGACTCATTATATGACATTTTCTAATCCAGGATACCTTAAAATAAATGGTACCGATGCCTCCGCTATAGGCAGTGCGGTTTATTTTGAGGGTGGTACCAGGAGCATTAACAATAGGATAATATTCCCTGCGGAATATGATGGATTAGTGGAACCTGGGTATTACATCAAAACCACTGCGGGTTATTCTATTATTACTAGTGTTACCAAATATGTTGATTCACCTAAACTGGATTCAGTAACAAGAAAAATAATAGGGTTTGATGATTTTACATATCTTAGGGTAGCTAATATCGGGGAATCAGTAGTAACATCGACTAACCGTCTTAACACTCCATTTACACCTATTGTTGAGCTAGGATCGGATAATGCTTTTAATACATATAAAACCCCTGATTTAAAAATAGGAGTATTTACATTCTTTGATTCTAAGGAATTTGATTTTGACTTTTGGAGTTCTGCTTATGGATATACACCAACAGCGGAAACGTATAAATACTTTCAACTACAGCCAGATGTAGCAAATACAATAGTAAAAAATATACCATACGTAATAAAACAGGGTCAAATAAATTATGCAGGATCCCTATATGACCAGGGAAACATATTTTATGGTGCTACCGGATATACATCCTTTACTGATGCTAATCCTAATTTATTCAAGGATCTTATAGTTATACCAGCTCAGTATTCAGATATTGACTATGATCCTTCCGCTTTAAATTATTCACGGATAGGCTATAATGGGGATTTAGATGCTTTTAATGGATTCATAGGTATACAGAGTTTAACACCAAATACTCTAACTGACACAGCATCCAAATTGCAAATATTTAACAGAGGTAAATTAGACACCGAGTATGAATATTTGCAGGAAAATTATACCGCGGAGAGAGCCAATGTTTCCAGAATAGTTCCTTTTATAAATAAATGGGCATATACTTCAGGTACAGATTCTAGGGGTAACAATTATAGACTTAATGTTAGCCCTGCATTCTCTCCGACAAATTTTTCACCTAGTTTGGATAAGAACGTTCCTGACTCAAGATATGTTACGCATGAGTGGTTCTTATTGGAACAGCCGCCCGTAGGATTTCCTGTAGATCAGATGCAGAATCAAAATAGTTATCTTCCGGGAAAGATAGATTTGGATAAAGCTAGAAGTGCGGATCCTTCTTATTACCTGTACCTTAATTCATATTTTACAGTGGAACCGTCCGATTATGAATCACAATATGTTGATAATACCTCATATACAAAAGAATTATTTACACCGTTTAAATATAATAAATCGGATGGATATTACGAGACTCTATTTAGAGGAGTAAAGGTTACTTTAAGGAAAAGATCAAATATCTCGGATGCTTATTCAAATTCTGCAGATAAATATATTCCTAAATACAGAGGATATGAGGATTATAAATTTGCTGCTATATTAAGGCCAATAGCCGAGGATGACTCCACAATACAGGATCCTGTTCGATATGAAATAATAGAAAATCAACAGCAGAAATTCATACTATTTGTTTGTGATGTTTTGATGGGTGATTATAAATCTTTACCAATAGGATATACGGGTGGAACCGGTGGGACAGGTGGAACCGGTGGATCACCTGTTCTTGATTATACGCTATTGTATTCATTAAGTAATAAGGAAAAATTAAGAAATCCGTTATCCGTTGGTGAAAAATATTATGAGATGGCGGACATAAAGTTAAGCTCAGCTCTAGATCTATCGCTTTCTTCAGGTAGCATAGTAGATACAACAAGAAGTCCAGGTATAATAAATTATATACCTAGTAGCACATATGATACTGATCTTAGAGAGGAAATACACACATTTTATGCGGAGAACTCTGTTGGTGCAGTTTCTGGACCAAGTCCAACCGGTATCGGAAGCTTCGATGTTCCGTCTATATCAGGAACATATCCTTGGCCCATAGGGGTCGGACCTAATTATATCGAATTCGGAAAGGTTGCAACCGGTGCTGCTAACTACACATTTCAGATACCGTTTTCTGCATCCAATCCAGTGACAGTCCCTGTTGGACCAGCATCCGTATATAGGGGCAATCCTGTTTTTCAGAAGGGTGGGGGTGAGAATTATTATGATTCTATATTAACAAGAATAACAGCTGCTGATATCTCAGCAAGAATAAATAGAGGATCTAAATACATCTTGTATAAAACCTACGTCTGGGATGAAGTAAATTCTGTCACTGTTGAAAAATCTGATGATTTCCAGCTGCGTTTGGATAGACCGACAAGGATAGTTAAAGGTAAGGGTACAAGGATAACCGATTTCTATGGGGGTCCACAAACAATCGGACAATATACACCTACAGGTTACACTATTCAATCAAATCAGGATCTTCCCTCAACACTACTTAGGTATTCTGGAGGGTATGAACCTTTATTCAGAAAAGTAATACATTTTGATGGTGATAAAAGTGATAAAATATCGGGATATACCGCTTTAGACCTATCATTTAGAAATTGTAATTTTGCACCGTATAAATTATATTTTGGGGTATCAAGAAATCTACAGTTCGCTAAGGTTTCCCCCGATAGCAATATATTATCATTAAGCGAAAATTTACCGGAGGGACCTGTATATCCATTGGTTGGACAGTCACCTATATGGAAGAAAGACTTTAATTTATTTTCTTCCTCATGGGATCCGGGTTATTACCAAAAATTTACTGGGCCCTCAGTATATACTGATGTAGCGGGTACAAGATCGATGAAAGAATATAAAAACTTCTTTGGGTCAAAAATAATGAAGACACCGGATCCTGTTGATTTTGATAATTACATAACCCTGCAGATATCTAGAACTAATGGTAATACCGACGTTGCAGCACTGAATAATTCTATAGATTCTTACATAAAATCAGTCCAGGAAATATCGCCTACCAATTCGGGGACCGGTATAGGAAGTGTTGGACCATATCTTTCCGGTGTGGATTATGATAAAATAGATCCTAATATATTTCCTGATGCTGAAATCATTTGGCAATATTTTAAGGAGACGAATCTAATAAAGGGTACGATAAGGCTAGATAAAATGCTAAGGAGATATCTTCTTAACTCCGGAATAAAACAAGTATTTATAGATAATATGATTTCTGATTTTGGAGTAGGAAGTCCTGATTCAATAAATGATGATGTTAATACTTATATAGATCTTAATGTATCCCCTTTATATATGGGAAATATTTTTGATCTTTATGTAAATAAAAACGGAACTACTGAGGGCAAATTAATGGATCCTAACTACATGGTAAGAGGTGATATAACATCGTCGGATAGATATAAAATGGGATATATCAATGAGATCAATTATAAATTAACAAAAAATAAGGATTTAATTTATAATTTTGAGTATAATCTGGAGAGCAATTATAATTATTCACTGCTCTTTGACCTAGGAATAACTAAGATATAAAAGAATATGCCAAATATCAATATACAGACATTAAACTATACCGATCCTCAATCAGTAGTCATAGATAGATTGAATCATAATTTCGATGAAATCATAGAGGCAAATGGGGGATCTCAGGGTCTATTTGGACCAACTGGATTTGCTGGTCCTATAGGAGGTAGAGGACCCGTTGGTCCATCAGGATCTGCCGGAATAAGAGGATCGAGGTGGTACGTTCAGCCAACCACACCACTACAGAGTACCGTCGTAGATGGAGATTTTTGGGTTAATAGTTTAACTGGGGAAATTAATGAATTCTCTGAATCAGGATGGAATTTTACTGGATATACATTAGCATCAGACGGTGATATTTTTTTATCTTCCTCATCATCATATGCATCGGGTGGTACAGGCTCTTCGATAATGATTGACCAAATATTGCCTGATGATTATCTTTTCGTAGTAGCTGACAAGGTTCCTGAATCGGGTGTTCTTAACGAGAATCTTTCTAAATTTATGATATCAACGGATCCTTCCGTAAATGATTCTCCTATACTTGAATTTTCTAGATCCGATGAAGAGAACGGAACAGTTTCTGATTATTCTAAACATCCACTATTTAGATGGAAGAATTTTAATGCAGATGATAACTCCGTGATATTCCAAATTCCTGGGGGTGCATTTATTATTGGTGCTTCAGGTGGATTTACCTCCACCTTTAGTAATTTAAACGTAGCATCATCTTTATCAACTGACATATTATACGGAGCTACTTCTGGATCCGGAATATATTCAACGGGTGGATTTAATATAAATTCTCCAAGTGGGCAATTTAATATCATAAGTTCATTCATTAATATTACAGGTGGATCTGGATCTATTTCCGCCCCTGTAAATGCCACTGCAAATTTGGATAGTAATACATTATCATCTTATATTTATGCGGGGGGACCAACCGGATCATCCGGTTTAACAACATCCAGAATGAGTGATACATTTCAAACACTATCTCATTCAGTATACAATGTTAGTTTAGAGTCATCCAGTGGGAGGGAATTTTTTATTGATACTAAAGGAAAGGTTAAAACTAATAAATACGAGACCTCAATACAATACGCATCAACTACACCTGGTGCAACCAACTCAATATCGAATAGGACAGTAAACTGGTATCTCATATCAAGACCAGGAACACCTGTTACGTCATCTGTATTAGAAAATGGTAATACCATAGTATTAAATCCATCAGTACCCACAAATACCTATATTGGTGTTGGAATATACGATGGTAACGAATACTCATGGGGAGGGTCTGGAGGACTTGATTATGGACAATCAATAGATATAGATGTTCACTTTAGTCCAAATACGGTTCAACCTGGATTTTCTGATGGATTCAGATATATCGGAAAGGGTGCTACCGCAGGAAATGCAACCAGTGTTATAAATTTACCTTTTGCTGCGGCTACCGTGGAATTTACTGTTGCAAGGGGGGTAACCGGAGGCAATACCTCAGTTTTTTATCGAGCTTATGGACAAACAGGAGGATCCGGGGGATCTTTTGTTCTTTGATATATACAATAACTAATTAGATCAGTAAAGAGCAAAATGGCAGATTTAAAACTATTAAGAATTGAAGATGGCGACTCCCAGTCAAATCTAACAGATAAGGCAAATTATAATTTTGCAAGTCTGCTAACATCTGGAGGTGGACCATATGGAAGAATCGGACCTATCGGACCTGATGGTGCTAAAGGCCCAACTGGACCTATTGGATCATATGGTTATTTTGGAGGGAGAGGTACAATATGGACTGTTGGTCCATGCCAACCAACCGTGACCTCATCTGTTTCTGGTGATTTTTGGATAAACTCGGAAAACTCAAACTCAGTATATCAATTTGGTAACGGTGCATGGTCATTGTATGGATTCAATCTTAAATCTCAGGATCTTTTTTCCATAAAAGGACCGCTAACAACATCGGCGGGGTTGTCATCTAGATACGGATATTTTCTGTCATCAAATACCCCAATAAACTATACAGTTGTTATTAGTGACAATCCCGCAATGACAACACTAGGAACACAGGCTACACCCAATATATTTGCAAATCCGCAGTATTCTAAATTTGTAATATCAACGGACGGATCTGATCCGAATAGAAATATTATTGAATTTAGTAAATTCGCATATTCCAATAGTCCCGCATTTTCCGCATCAACCCCTAGGTTTGGCTGGTTAGTAACTGGGGCTACAGCAGATCCCCTGGGTATATACGGTGTTTATGGTCTTGGATTTAAAAATGCGGGCTCATTAAATATTAGCCTACCGTCTTCAGATTTGGAACTTAGATCCACATCAGGATTTGTATATTTTAACTCCATTGGATTTAATTTCTATATGAATAGCTCGCAGGTATTTACAACAAATTCTACCGGGAATACGGTCTTTGATTTTGGGAGTGGTGTTGCTAGATTTAGCACAAAAAATATATCATATTCTTCGGGTCAATTTAACATTCCAACATCATTTAATACATATACGCAAAATACAGATTATGATCCTCCACTATCATTATTAACGTACTCATCTTTGGCCGGAAATCTGAGATATTTGTATAACGCAGCTTCAAATGCTGATGCTATTTTATTCAGAAGCGCACAATCAGGAACAACACTATTTTCTGTTTCTGGTAACGGATATGTTTATATGAATAAAAAAGTTAACTCTATACAACAAGAACAGACATTAACACAAACCGTGCAATCGGTACCAGCACTAGGGAGTCCAGTTACCGTAAATTGGACAACAATAACACCATCAATATCAGCAACAACATCAGCAACAAACCTTTTTTATGTAAACAACGGCTCTAATTACGTGATAAAAAAATCACCATCAGCAGCAGCCGGCCAAAGGGGAATTTGCTTATGGACTCCTGCAACGGGAGGATCTTTTGGTAACAATGGGGGTTGGCTGAATCTTGTAGAGAATGACGAAGCCATCTCATTCAAGGTTCATAGTGATAATCCGGGATCAACTGGCAGTCATTTTAAGTACTTGGGCCTGAACACAACTAACGATCCTTTAGGTTCTCCCAATTCAGGAACTGGATTGACTAATTCAGAAATAGCTCAATTACCAAGTGGTGCTTCTTCCGTTGAATTTACAATAGTTAATATAACAGGAACAGGTGGAACAAGTGGTACTAGAAGATGGTATAAAGTATATTATTCAGCCTGGGGCGGTGGTTTAACCGGACATTCCTGTGGAGTACTAACAACATACCCATCAACATCTTAACATATGCACTTTAACACTAAATATATTTTCCAGGGGGATTCTCAAAAAGAGATAGGCAGAAAGATCAACTATAATTTTGATCAGATATTATCTTTTGGGGTTGGTCCGAATGGACACATGGGACCTAGAGGTGCTACTGGATTATACGGACCTGCTGGATATAGAGGCACCAAGGGTGCAACTGGTATTCGAGCAAATCAGTGGTTTAAACAACCAACCCAGCCGCTAAGTAGTCAAACAATACCTTATGACGTATGGGTTGATAATTCCTCAGGTGATGGTGATATAAACACATTTGGTACTACTGGCTCTTGGAATTATAGCGGATATTCATTCTTTAACTCTACCTATTTCAGATCGTACTCGTGGATATTAGGTCCTGCTGGATCTACCGAAAAATATGTTATTGGTATTAAAGATGCAATAAACTCGCCGTTAATAGATTTGGTTATAAATGATGGTGTATTAGGTGCTTCTGATTCTAATCCAAATAAATCAAAGGTCGTAGTATCAACAACGGATCAGATAACCAGGCCCATAATGAGTTTCGGAAAATCGGGAGCGATATCATCGGGTGTGCCCTCATTTTTATGGGACAGCATAGGTTCTTCAACTGGTTTAATCTATAGATCAACGGGATCACTAAATATAACATCATACCTTGGTCTATCAATAGACTCTGGACTAGCTAGAACGATATTATTCGGTAATAATTCAAATATATCGGCATCTTCATTTTCCATTAGAGGCAATGGTGATTTTGATTTATATGCAAATACCACAATTGGAAGCGGATCTATATTTAAAGTAACATCCAGGAATCTTGTTACAAGTGCAGCATCTTTCACTCATCAGGGTCCTATGAAAATATCAACCTATCAATCGAATACATATTCTCTAAATATTTCGCCGACGACGGCATTATTATCAGCTGGTATATTAAACGATGTTAATGGCTCTGTTACTAATACATTTTCTTTTAATGATCTTACTGGAAACCCAATTTTATCTGGTAAGCCATATGGCCCGATCGGTACTTCTAAGCACGCTGAAACCATATTTGGATCCACCGGGGGATTAACTGGGGGTACTGCTGGACCTTACTCGTATCATGTTAAGAGAGCAGCAATTGTAACAAAAGTAACTGAAACTGTTGATTCTGTTATCCCGTATCCCGCAAAAACTGGGGGAATCCAACTTTTCAATGTATTTGATTTAACTGCACCCAGCCATTATAATTCAAATGTTATAGTATTTACACCAACATTCTATACAGCACCCGCTAACAATAGAGTCTATATTAGAGTTCCGGCATCGGTATCTCAAAATCTACAACCGGTTTATGGTACATATAAAACAAATATTTATAGGATAATGCTTGATGATAGCGAATATACTGGACAGAAAGTTATAGGTGGTATAATCTTCACATTCACAAACTATAGTTCGGGAAGTCTAACTTCAACAGCATTCCTTACTTCCATTACACTACCTTCACACATTTCCGGATTTGATGGATGTAAATATATTGATTTGCATTGGATAGCATATGCGAATCCTAACAACTCTAACCCTAG
>Ga0181348_1001279_pt1 | contig 11091 bp, 14 predicted proteins | sample Su13VDMM110DN_FD_130092 | JGI IMG/M metagenome (GOLD analysis project Ga0181348, IMG submission 130092) | Freshwater viral communities from Lake Michigan, USA - Su13.VD.MM110.D.N | ecosystem: Environmental > Aquatic > Freshwater > Lake | place: USA: Michigan | collected 2013-07-16
CCAATGATAGAAATTAAAATTTTAATCGGTATGATAATTTCTGTTTTCTCATTGACTTCTAGTGCCATTTTATTCTTCTTTTGTTTTTTCTAATTTAGAAATATAGTTTGCCATTAGGTGATCAAATACACCAATAAACTTTTCTCCTTTTTTTCTAGCCTTTATTCTACTGCGCAACATGTCTTTTATTTGTTGCCAAGAAGTTAGGATTCTAAATTCTCCATAGAAATTCATATACTTATGTTGACCGTGATGTCTAAATCCCATAAGCCTAAATGGAACTTTTGTAACATCATCGCAGTTGTTTTGAACTCTATAATGTTGAACTGAAACACTATTAACGAATGCCTCATTACCAACTCTTGGCGATCCAAATGTAATCAGTGCTGTAACTTTTTTCTGCATTCTGCTGGCAGCAATGGTTGCCATCGCAGCACCCAAACTATGTCCTGTCACATATAATGAATTGATATTGATTAGAGCTTTTTCGATTGAAGGCCATACTTTATTGATTTCACCTTTGAAGCCTACATGAACTTTGCCACCACACTTTTCAAGGTTCTTACCAGCTTTTAAATCAGCTAATAAATCACTCTTTTCTGTTACTTCCGTTCCTCTGAAACTTAATACATGTGAATCGGTTCCTTTGAGTAAGTATGCTTGAGCTCCGTCAATATCAAAGAACTCTACGATAGTATAACCTAGTGATTTAAATTTATTTTTAGAATCTTTAGGGTTACTGTATGTTGTTTCTGCTATTTGAGCAAAAACTAGCAATTGACTTGTTTCCATTTACACTCCTAAAACGTGCAGAGCATGATCATAGTGTTTTTTTCGATCTTCAATTCCAATAGTTCCGCCGTTGATACGTTTGGTCATTGTTAAAATATCGCCATTGTCGGCGTATTGATTTAAATTGTTTGTTTCCCAAAACCAACATGCTGATTGAACAGCACCCTCAAATGTTGAAAGATATTCTGGCAATTCTTCTACAGGAGTTTCGATACTTTCTGCGAATGCAGTATAGTTATCCTTTCCTGTTAGTTGAATCAATCCTCGACCACAATAACGATATCCATCACCACTAGCTTCATTGCTGTTACCCATGCGACTCCCATAAACTTTATTTGCTATCTTTTCCTGTTGATGGGCATACTGATTTGCTAATTCGATATTAGGAAAATATTTTGGAAATACTTTACAAAGACTTTCTGCTTTGTAATTTAAATTTTCTTTCAGTGTTTTAAACCCTCCGCTTTCATGAGAGCATTGAGCAATAAAAGCAGCAACTCTTTGTGGAGTCGCTATGTCATAATCGGGGAGCAATTTAGATAAAGCAGAATACCATTCATCTAGATATGGTGTGCTTGGAAGAATTTGTTCAAGATGCGCTTTTGTAAATATGAATGACATAGAAAATTACCTTATAATATTTTCTATTTATAATAGGGGAAGGAATTCCCCTATTATATCACTTATATATTTTTTTTAGCCATTCTTCGAAGTTTTCTGACTTCTTCGAAATACGAGTTTATAGATTTAAATATTTTGATAATTTTAGCCACGATCAACTTCTGTCAAAAATTCCTTAACACAGCCGTCAGTTTTTATATCACTAACAGTTGGATTTTGAGAGGCGTTGATTTCAATCTTTTTTGGCTTTTTATTATCAGGAATTACATATTCTAATGAAATCCTGAGCATGCCATCGACTAAATCTGCATTTCGAATTTCAACATTATCTGCCAATTCGAACTTTCGTTTAAATGGTCGATCAGCGATTCCTTTGTGTAAGAATTCTATTGTAGCATCAGCAGTCTTTGCTAATCCTAAAACGATTAAAGTTCCGTCTTCCAGTTCGATATCAATGTCGTCTTTCGAAAATCCAGAAACAGCCAATTCAAGAACGTATGAATTCTTTTCTGTTTTTTTGATATTGTATGGAGGATAACCTGGAATCGCTTTACTGAGTCCATCATTGAATTGATCTAGACGATCAAACATCTTATCATAACCAATAGAAAACGGATCAAATTTGTGTAGGTCTAATATTGTCATACAAGTCTCCTTAAATTCAAGCAAGATTAAAATAGAGCTCCCGAAGGCAGCTCATTCGAAGACAATCAACTGATTGTCTCTGAATTTATTTATAACGTAATTTTAAACAGATCGTTTTTTTCCTATATTATATTTTTGCTCCAATATCCACTCAGACTTTTCTTTATGTGAAAGGATCTTTATTTGAGAAATTGGCGCAACAAGTTCTTTAGTTTTTTCCGGATAGATAAGTTTATATAGATTCCATTCAGCTAGAAGATTCGCTATAGTATTTCTTCTTGCAATATCATCCTCAGAAAAATTGGTGGGTTTGCCATCCAATGCAAAAAGTTCTTTGAAATGAACAATGAAATATCTATTTTGTTTGTGTAGTATGTGACAAGACTGAAATAGTTTCTTATCTTTTTTTGACGCTACACCTATGCGTGTTAAAGTTTCTCGAATCTTCAAAAAATCATCTGGAGTTTCTAAGAGAACTTCAATCATATTATCGACTATTATATTCATTACAAGCACCTTTAACACATATATCTAGTATTTATAATAATCTACTTTTTCAGACCTCCGATATAGAGCGTTTTTTTAAGAGATTGAATGTGTTCTTTAGTTAATATCCTAGAAGCATCAATGGCTTTCTTTAAACTACACTTATAGGCTTCTTGGATAATATCGATATTTTCAGATTCTTCTGGCTTTAACCACTTACTAAATCTTTTACGACTACGGAGACTTTTCATATAGAAGTCATACTGTAATAGATTATCCAGATGTCCGAGCCGATTCATTTCGTTTGCATAAAGAATTGAATCTGCATGGAAAGATAACGATCGATTCGCTAAAAAGGGTTTGTATTCTCTTTCAGAAAGCTCATCATTATCTGTTCCGCGCATCATATCCTTTTTGAGATGACTTACGCTGTTGATATAGTCGAATGGGCTACTCATAATTTAAGATTCATCAATAATGGTACACCATTTAGCCTTGCTTGCTTGATCATAAATGATTCAATATCTCTTGGTGATATATTATGAATAAATTTCGGAATTTCACATAATTCTACAAAAAACTCTACTACGTTAGAATCATAAACAGTTATTCCGTAGCTATCCAATAGCTTTTTAGTCGCAACTCCCGCCTGATGATTTTCACTTTCATATTGTTGATCATTTACTGCTCGAAAAAATCTGTTAAGTCTATTTCTTACGGTATTAGATTCTCCTTCACATAATCCAATATAAAGGAGTTGTGGCTCTCGATATTTTTTTTCTTTCAGTAAGGAAATATTCATTTTATACCAACAGTTTTGATCTAAATCAAACCACGGAGAAACTCGAATATTTGTTTTTTTAAGACCTTGATCATGAAATGATATTTTTCTCATTCCACATTTACGAAATCTATTATCAATATGATCGATAATATCATCTACAGAAACGAATGGTTCTTCTAAATCCAATTTTGTAAGTATATTTTGTCCAGTTCCAGATATATCTCTAGGAATAAAGTCAAAATTTTCACGCTTCATTAAATTATTCATGATCTATTTGAACTGACAGTCAGCCATGATGGAAGTCAAACAAGCAGCGATGTTTATTTCCTGATCTACAACGAATGCGCTCTTGTATTGATAGTCGCCGAGAGTCAAAACTAATTGAGGAACTGATTCTGGCTTAAGGTAATCATATGCAGTTTCATACAATTTACGAAAGAGAGTATTAGTTTCCATCGCGTTATTCTGTGCGACCCATTTTCGCATAGAAGTAAAATCACGATCTTTAAGATGTTTAATAATATCTTTCAAATCGACATCTGCGACCTGAGCTAAAATTCCGGCATCAATTTTACCAGTTGCTGCGTGCCGTTGTAGTTCATTTAGAACGCGACGCCAATCCGGAAAAAATTTAGTGATAAGCTGAGCAACAACTTTCTTATCGTATTCAATTCCTTCTGCTTCTAGAATGGCATAAGTTCTTTTTAGAAACTGTGTCGCAAGTTCAGCTTTTTCATTACCCGCTATCTTAAAATCAATAACAGAACATCGAGAATGCAGAGGAGCAATAATTCTATTCTTAAAATTACAGGTTAGAATAAATCCACAATTATTCGAGAACTCTTCCATAAAATTGCGAAGAGCGGGCTGAGTCGAATTAGCATTTAGATAATCCGCTTCATCCAATATAACATATTTCCGATCAGAAGTGAAAGAAACAGTCGCAGCATAATTACGAATATCATTGCGAAGCGTATCGATATTACCATTCATCGATCCGTTGATGATAATATAATCACCATCAATTTCATCCAGCATCGCACGAGCAACTGTTGTCTTTCCGACTCCAGGACCCCCACTCAATAACAGATTTGGAATTGCCTTATCATCGACGAATTTTTGAAATGTCGTTTTTAGGTTATTAGGTAGAATACAATCTGCGATTTTGTGGGGGCGATATTTTTCAACGAATAAAAATTCTTCACGATCAAGCATTTAAACTCCATAATATAAATTTGATATTTTACTGCAGAGAAGTGGGTTCTGCTGATGCAGCAGGTTCTGAATCTGCAAGAAGTTTTCCAGCTTCAATTTCAGCTTTCGCTTGTGGACCAGCTTGTTCCTGCAACTTACCGATCACCAAACTGACCTGAATATATGGCATCTGACCAAGAGCTTGCAATATAGTATTGACTTCATTTATTTCTAATTTTAGCACGATCATAATAAGTTTTCCTTAAATTTATTTATTTATTTTAGAACCTTGCTCTGTTGCAATCCAATACTCTACATCTTGTTGTTTTGATTTAAAATTAGCTATCCCCTTTCCTGAAATCGTTACATCATAATCTCGTGGCAGTAACTTCAAATTTTCTACTTTAAAAATCATATTATAATTAATTGCAGATGTTCCGACAGGATGATTGAAAGAATTACCACCATCTTGACGAGAATCAATCACAGTAAGAGATACGATTCCATCTTTACCCAAAAGAGCAACTTCTGGTAATGACATAACACCTGCAGCTTTTAGAGCATATGCAATAGCGTTCTTTTCTATAGTAAATGTCACATCAACGCTAGGAAGAACGATATCTTTTTCTGGTGGAGTTGTGATTGTAGAGGCACTAGCGTAAAAATATGTTGCAGATGCTTTTCCATTTTTAATTTCAACAGAATTTTCATTAAAATTGAACTCTGAATCTTCAAACATCGCTGATATATTGAGAAATTGATTTAAATCATAAATTGCACATTCCTTCGGAAAAGTTTCTGTCACAGTGGCTTGCGCAAGAATAGTTTTCTGTGCAGAAACTGTGCGAATTTTATTACCGGGTTTGAACAAGACAGACATGTTGATAGAAGAAAAGTTTTTTAGAATCTCAATCGTTTCATTAGAAAGTTTCATTTGTTACTCCATTATTAAAGTATAATTATAACACACCTAAATGTAAATGTAAATCATTTTTTCTTCTTTTTCTTCAACATACTCACATCAGCTGTAGCAGTTACTCCAAGATTCGCTAGATCCACCAATGATCCACCAAACACATATGTTCCTTGATGTTCGAGTTTCATCCAAGGGCATAGCCAAACTTTCATTCCAGCATCTCTAGCATACTGACAGAACATATAATCTTCAGAAAGATATCGTTTTGTTTTTGGATCGATTACGCAATCGAAATACGCATGAATTTCTCGCGATCCATCAAAATGCTCAGTCCGAACATGATCTGGCTTATATGAAAGATGTGGATATGCTTTGCGATATTTTTCAAAAACTCCACGTTGAATCATCATGAATCCAGTTCCGCCTTCTAGAACTTCTACTGGCTCATTCAACGCAATCGACTCTTGACCATCTGTCGGATTGAAAACATAATCACCAACATATCTTTCTAATTGTTGTGGATCTTTATCTGCAAATCCACGATCAACAGCCTTCTTAATCTTTTCCCAAGAAATACATTTCTTTGGATATGGACCACAAACAACTTCTTTATCGTTTCCAGTTTCTGCAATTACAGAAAGAGCTATCACGTCATCTGGATCAAATCCGATATCGGCATCGATGAACATTAAATGGGTACAATCGCTTCGCAGAAATTCATCTACAAGATAATTTCTGGCTCGTGTGATTAGCGATTCATTATATAGATAGAAAAATCTAACATCCATTCCATATTTTGAAGCGAGTATAGCTAGATCTGCAGAAGATTTACAATATTGTCCAGTACACATTCCCCCATACATGGGAGTCGCAACAAAAATTTTTCTTTTTCGAAGTTCTTCAATAGATACTGAAATCTCTACAGACATAATTTTCACCTTTTGCTATCATTTAAACATTTATTTATATCAAAAATTCAGTATAATTCAAATCCGTGATAAAAAACAGAGGGCATCGATGCCCTCTGTTCACCGTGATGAAGACTACGCAGCGAGTGCGCGATAGCCAGCAGCAATAACTTTACGGGACGCGGCACCATGCTTATAGACTGATGCAACTTGCCCATTCGAGAATGTCTTGCGATTGCAATAAATCGCATAGCCCTGGCGGCGAAGATACGAAGCAACTGCAGACATATTACGAATACCGAATCGGGCGGCAGCTTGACCTTCTGTGATATCATTACCCCTTTTCAGGAAAGAAAGAACACGTGCAGTTTTGCTAGTTTTGGTGTTAACCATATATTTGAAACTCCTATTTAAGTTTAAAAACCTACGCTACGACAGGTGGCGTAGTCTCCTGCACATCAGACTCAACACTGCTATCTGATGCTACTGAAGGCGGGGTTACTGTCTCATCTACTTTTGAATATAGATCGAGAAATGCAGTTTTCGTTTCTTCGTCAAAACGATTAATACACATACGAATTGAACGCATACGATCACCAAAGAGCTTATACGTCTGGACGATATGGACAAGACGACGCGTAGATATAACTTCATCAATCGCATTTTCTGCAAACGTCTTTCGAATTACTTCGGCCCACATGATAAGTTTATCTATAAATTTAGATTCGTCTTCTACCATCTGACGATTATCTGAAAAATACAGAGTTAGAATTTTTCGTTCGATAGTCGCATTTGGAAATTGCTGCTCAATCGTGATCGGAAACCGTTCGAGCCAGGCGTCATCAAGCATCGTCGCAGAAACATAACGACCATCTTCCGAACCTTTGCCTTTCGTATTAGCTGTAACGATAATATTAAATCCAGACTTCGCATAAACAACTTCGCCAGTCTTTTTCACAAAATATGGTTTACCTTCGAGGACTCCCTGCAGACACATAATCTTACCAGGATCTGCGCGATCTGCTTCATCTAAAAGAAGCAATGCACCGAGTTCCATTGCGCGAAGAACAGGACCCTTTATGAATTTCGTTTCTCCGTTGATGAGTCGAAATCCACCCATCAAATCATCTTCATCAGTTTCTTTCGACAACTGAATACGAATCATTTTAGTATTTGAACGAGAAGCTGCTTGTTCGACCATAAACGTCTTACCGTTTCCGGACATGCCAGAAATAAATACTGGAAAAAATTGTTTTGATTTTATAATTTTTTCAACATCTTTAAATTCGCCAAATGGCACGTAGTGAGAATCGCGTTCTGGAACAATCGCATAATTATGTGAGGATTCGGCATTTGGATCAAATTGCATCTTATTCTCAATCTTTGCTTCGCGAGTAATCGGAACAACTTGTGCAACCATATTAATCGTTGAAGATTTCAGGTCCGAAGGCAATTGAAACTTCCCCCAACCTACATTAAATTTCTTTTTATAAAGAAATTTCGCATTATCATAACCAAGTGATTGAACATACTCTTCGACTTCTTTTTTACGAACAACAGCATTTTCGCCAAATTTCTTAATAAGCTCTTCAAGAATAATCTGTTTCATTTTATTTCCATTATATAATTGAGACGCGAACTAATATTATACTCCATTTATAGCTAATTGTCAAGGCAAATTATGCTGCAATTTTCTCAATAAATTTCGATAGAAGAACTCGACTAATACCACGGCGAACGTTGGCTTTCATAAACGCTTTTGCAAGGGAATTTTTGTTCTCGTAAACTTCATCACCCAATAAGGAATCTTCAGTATTGATATTTTCTCCACCATAGATCAAGAAATAATCATCAAATTTCATAAATCCTTTAATATGAAAATATTTTTGTTTCCGCATTTTTCTGTAATTTATTGCTGAGGCTTCAAAATTTGTCGGATCACATGCACGAATAGTTTTTTTGATAGAGCGATTAGAATTTTCAATTCGATAACAAATCACATTAATATCGCATCTATTTCTAAGAAACTCAACAAAAATATCTGTATTCCTAGAGGAATAGGGATGATCAACGACGGGTTTTTTTATCACAATTTCTTGTTTAGTCTGCATATCACGAGCGACCAATTTGAATCTGGAGTGATATGAAAAATGACTGGCTTTAAATTGATCACTATGCAGAAAGGTGTTAGGATTAGAATCACCATCAGTCAAAATAACACAGTTCACTATTTGTGCATTCGTTTGTTTTTTGAAATCTATGATTAATTTACGAGCAAAAATTAATGCTGAATTTAATGGAGTTGAATTCAAATGAATACAATTAGGATAATATGATTTAATTCCCACTACGTTGCGACCGTATCTATTACCCCTATATTGAAATTTCTCTGCAAAATTTAAAAGCCATTGACCCATTTCAGAAAACTGATTATTTCGCATTTTCTCTGTAAAGAGTTCCATCAATCTATCTCCTTTACTGAGCATGATGTCACCCGAAGAACTAGAAATTCCTTTAGTAGGTAGTGCATATTTCTCCGAAATCCCTTGATCAGTAAATGCATAAACCCGATGAGGAATATTAACTCTACGACAAAACAAAGTCAAGCAGAGCAATTGTTCGATTGTTCCATAAATATTTTCAGACATAGATCCAGAAAAATCGACAAAAAGAACTAGTCCATGATTCTTTGATTCTGGTAAAATTGTAGTCTTTTTAAAGATATCATCAATGATCTTATATGCGTGAAGTTTATTTGAATTAATAACTCCTGTCTTCGCTTCGCGCTGCTTAATATAATGATCAGCAGCTTTTTTCATTTCAAATTCTTTAATCAAATAAGTAACGACTTTGCTGTTTGTATTTAAAAATTTATTCCAAGAAATTTTATTCTGTTTAGCAATATCAGAACTTATAGTCTCGCAAAACGTGTCATAGGCAATCTTGGTTGAATTTTGAAATTGCGCCTGCTGGCGCACATGTTCGTTTTTTTCATCTCTAAACATCTGAAGCAAAGTTGTATAAGAAATAGTTTTATCTTTATATTCCAAATCGCGAAAATTTACATATATAATTGGTTTTGACTTATCATCAATTAATTGTTCTGCAATACTATCATCCATGGCAGTTTGCGTGTCGCAAGAAAAATGATCTTCTACTTCATCAGCATCTTCTTGATCCAATTCATCAGCATCTTCTTGATCTAATTCATCAGCATCTTCTTGATCCACCCACTCCGACAATTTCCGGTCAGCATCTTCTCTGCCATCTTCATCAACACGACGATCGTTCAGAGGAGATTGAATATTATCTTCTTTATCCTTTAAGAAATCAAAAATTTTATCTGTTATGCCTACAACTTCGTCCCAAGTTTTTGCTTCTTCGATTTCGTCGATAAAAGGCTTTTCATCTTCTTGAAAAAGAATAGATGTGAATGACCCAATCTTAAAATATAGATTAATTCGATTCAAAAAATTCATTTTTTCTATTTTTTGATCTTTTATCTTGAAAAAGTCTTTATCAAAAAGCTCTTTATATCCCTCATAAAAATCACGACGAAGGCCTGGATATTTGATCTTCATCTTACGCTCGATTCGAGCATCCTCTACAATGTTACATATAGTTTTCTTTTCAGTCTCCATACAATTCCAACCAGAATATGGTGTATACAAAGCATGACCAACTTCATGACCCACTAATAGTGTTTCCAGCGCAGCGGTCACATCTTTCCACATCGGAAGAGTTAGAATTCGATCTTTGGTATCAAAAGAAGCAGTATGCGCGTTACGATGCTCGACAACGATATTTTCTGTCGCGAGTAATTTTGCAAGTTTGTCGATCATGATCTTTTTCTGTAGTTTACCAAATACTATTATACTATCATTAAGGTTAATTGTCAAGGCCTATTTTATTGCAAGAAATCCTACAAACGCATGGTTTTGCCAAAAAGATTCAATTTTGTTAAAACCTGCAGCTTTGCACATATTTAGTAATTCATCGCGTGTGTTTGGTTTAGCCATAGACCGCAAAGTTTTTTCTTTATCCATAATATCATCAGTTGTGAAACTTTTTCTCTTATAGTCATAATATGTAAAAGTTCTAATGTCTTGAACTTTTGCAGAGTCAGCCATAGTCTTCTCAGAAAAAACGAACGCGCCACCTGAATTCAATCCATTATAGACATTTTTAATAACCAGCTCTCGTTGATGCGGAGGCATAAACATTAGAGTGAAGATTGAAGAAACAAATGAACAGTTGTCGAAATCAAAGTCTCGAACGTCTTCGTTTAAAAGGCATAAATTTGGTATATAATTTACTTTCTCATCAAGTTTCCAATTTTCAACAAATTCATCTTCTAATTCTATTCCAATATACTGCGCGCTTTTAGAGAAAGAATTTTGTTGAATCATGGCTTTCAACATTTTTCCAGTAGAACATCCGATATCGATAACATTTGTGTCATCTTCCACAAAATACTCTGAAAGTTTCAATACATCGTCTATAAGATTAGAATAACCTCTGATGGAGAATTCTATGTGTGTATCAAATCCTTCAGAGCGTTGTGCGAATGTAAATGGTTGAGTCATGATATATCCTTATATGGTTTCAATATATTTTTATAAACGTGGCTTGCTAAAGCGAACATCATCTTTGGAGCAACCATTCTTCCGATGCGTTCTGCTTGTTGATCGAAAGTTCCCGTCAATTCATAATCATCGGGAAGGCTCATTATACGCTTCAATTCC
>Ga0181348_1001281_pt1 | contig 11085 bp, 14 predicted proteins | sample Su13VDMM110DN_FD_130092 | JGI IMG/M metagenome (GOLD analysis project Ga0181348, IMG submission 130092) | Freshwater viral communities from Lake Michigan, USA - Su13.VD.MM110.D.N | ecosystem: Environmental > Aquatic > Freshwater > Lake | place: USA: Michigan | collected 2013-07-16
ATATGGTTCTGAAATATGATTTTCATTAATAACTGATTCTGCCAAACTAAGTTCTAATTTAGATCTCTTTGAAATTAAATTCTGTATTTCTTTTTCTATCACATCCAACTGATACTGCAGTTGATCCAACTCTTCGGCATAGTCATCAGCAATTGGACCGCCTTCAGCCTCTGCTTCCTGTTCCATGTCAATTAGTGCCTGTTCTAGATCTGATATTAATTGGCCTCTATCGTCATACAGATCTTTCAAATCTTGGCTGATATTCCAAAGCATATCTTCTGCTTTTTGTTTTTGCATTCCATATAACGGTTTACGCTTTTGTGTTGGTTTTGCAAGTTCTTTTTTACGATCTTCTTTAGCTGCTCTTAATGCAATAAGAAACGGATCATTATGATCCATGAATTCATTAATTGATTCCAGCATTTCTTCTTTTTCCGGAAAGTTTAAATTACGAGAACCAGCTGCAGCTGAAATACCAGATGCACCTCTCAATGAGATTCGTAAATTGAATGGTTTGCCTTTTTCATTTTCAGCTTCAAACTCTTTAAATGCATTAGCTCTACGACCAAACCCAGTTATAGTATAAGTTCCTTGTTGAGTTTTAATTACATCACCTATCTTGAAATTGTTTACCATTTTAGGACTAAGTTCTCTAAATTCATTAACAGATTCTCGTTTACCGGCAGCTTGGCCACGATACATTGTTTTCAATTCATCAACCAGTTCTGGATCACGGAGATCGTTACGTGTAAGTAATTTCTGGCTGATTAGTTCAGATATGAATTTGTCATATGTAGTGCTTTCCATTGCAATAATTAGTATGTCACCGATAACACTTTCCATTATCACTCCATCATCTATTGGCTGTTTCTTCAGATCATTCATTTTGTCTTTTGCAGCGTCAATTTTTGCTTTACCAGCTTCCATTTCTGCTTTGAGAGCATCTTCCTGTGCATTATATTCGTCCTTGGAAATTTCATATAATGCCTTTAATGACCATTTTTTTGCATATTGATCATATGATTCAAATGGACTAGATCCACCTTCTTTTTTCTTTTCATCATCAGCCGCTGGTTTATCAGCTGCCGGCTTGTCAGTTTTTCCGGTGCTGGCTGCCATACTTTCAAGTTCATCACCTAATGCTTTTGTGTATGTAGCAAGATCGACCTTGTTTCCAGATACCATTATATGTTCAATATCGCGATAATCAAAAGGTTCCATTGTACCAGCTGGCGTCATTCCATAACCAATTAATGGATCGTCCACATCTTCTGGCGATGGTATTATATAATATCGATCATTTGCATATACCTTAAGCGGCACGCCGGTCATTGCATATTGACCCAATACAATATTGTCAAAGTATTCTGGTAATTCGTTTGTCATGTTATTTCTTCTTTATGTTTGCAATTCGTTGCCAACGTAATTTGTTAATTGATTCTGATGCAACAAACGGTTCTTTATAGTTTAATGATCCGCGCGCGGCTAATTTCTGCCAATTCTTTGCATCATCAGTTTGAGGCATAAAATCACGTTTTGGTGCACCTTCAACTGGCTTCGATGTTTGCTGCATTGATTGTACGTTGGTCCAAATATAATTAGCAGCTTGCTCCAAATTTGATGCACTTAAATTTTCCGCATCTTTCTTGCTGTTCACTTTTACTTTACCATATTTAACAAATATTTTCATTACATCCGGCGTTATAGTCGTTTTAACAAACTTTTTAAGCTGATCTTTTGATATAGTTATTAAATTAATAGATCCTTTTGCAGTTGCATTAGGTACTTTCTTAAGATCAGCAGCAATAGCTACTTGAGTTATTTTTAAGAAATCCATTGGTTTTTTTAGATCTTTGGATACCATATCAGTGACAGCAATCTTCGCATCTTTATTCATTGCATATAATTGAGACCACCGGTGATGTCCATCAATGATATAACTACCTTCTGCAGTTACAATACGGTTACCGGCAATTGCAACAGATCCTCCTTTTAAACAATCTTCGGCTGATTTCACATCTGTCAATGGATATGTCAATGATTTATCTAAGGCAATTTCATTTTGAGTAGGACGTAATGCAGTCACATCAATATCACCATCTGTTAATGTAATTTTTTCATCAGCTGGCTGACCATCATCTGCTCCGGCTGCTAATACAGCTGCTACTTTTGAATCTGCAACGGCATCGCCTAATTGAGTAACAAATGTTTCATAACTATCAGCACTGAATGTGTCTTTAATGGCATCAGTTGTTGCATCCTCATGTAAGATTACATGTAATTCTTTTAATATCGATTTCAATTTGATTGGCATGCGATTTCCTTTTATACAATTTTTTTTAATCTTGTTTGTCTTGTTGATATTGCCAAAGCTGATCGTAATCAACCATCCAATCGTTTTCTTCGGCTAGTCTTTCAGTGTTGCTATTAGGTGTAAGAAGAAACTTTATAACCGCGTCAAATGCTTTCTTGAAATCTGCTTCTTTTACTTTATCCCAATAGCCTATATCCATGTAATCTTTTATCACATAAAAAGGATATGCAGAATCTTTTATGCTTTTTGTCTTACGAGTCTGTAGGTGTATCTGGTTGGGATCCTTTGCTTCATTTACTAAACCAGCTAGCTCCATTAATCTTTGTTTAGTTGTTTTCACGATATTACTTTTTTTAATTTATTAATAAATATGCATCATAACTTATTTCCAGAAGATTTGTATATACACTAACACAACTGATATTATCAATGATATAATAGTTTTACTACTAACAGATTCTCCCATTACAAAATATGTTAACAATGTAAATGCAATCATACCTGTCCCAAATCCAATAAATCTGCCGGGCCATATGGCACCATCAAAATATGATGCACATTGTTTTGTAGCTATTATGAAAAGATATGTGACGGGGGCTGCTATAATTGTTAGTATCCATGGCTTTCGTGATGCCCAATCATTAAAGAATTGTGCATTAGTTGCAAACCAAACTATGGTCTGCCCTATCAAGAAATACATCACTCCTAATACGAGATTCATAATGAGATTTTAAATAAGCGTTCTTCTGTATGTGCAAACACTTTCTGAAAGAAATCGATTGGTGTTTTATGTCCATGGTCACCTTTCCAATAATTGCCACGGAAAAATGCTTCACCTACATTGTTATCTAATATGTTCAATGTTTCTCTATAATCAATGATACCATCATGTTCACCAACTCCTAAAAAGATTAAAGGATCATACTCAGCGGTGGAACTTATAACAGGCTCATACGTTCTACTATGCAATGCCGGATTCAATAACAACACAGGAATGTCATATTGTTTACCTAAATGATATGCAAAGTAACCTCCCATACTAGAACCAATTATCAAATCAACTGGTTCTTCCATGTATGATGTCAAAATGATATCGCATATTCGTTGATACTGTTCCGGATCTTTGTAATCCATTGTAGGTGCAGTAACTAGATTACCTATCATTCGTAAATATTCAACCTTCGGACTTACTGCCGATGATTCCAATCCATGTAAATACAATATGTTCATAACTTTTATTTTTATACTTAAAGATAAGTAAAATATTTCAAAGTACCAAATCTTTTTGAAACTATTTTGATATTCCTACAAAAATTTTAATTTTAGGTTCATATTTTTGTGGTAAACGATTAACAACTCCTCCATAGGTAGAATGACCAACATCCCACCTGAGATGAAACTCCAGATTATTCAGATTATACATCACTTGAGCAGTCGTTTGCATATCATGCTTATTATCTCTTCTATACGGATTCATGAAAGGATCTTTTGTGTATTGTTTTGATAGTATGTCAAGCACTTCATTTGGTGATTTAGCGTTTTTAAGTTTATCTTTGGCAATGGTCAGCCTAGAGATAGAAGACTTCCGCTTAACTCCATTGCCATATCCAGCTGTTTTATATTCTACTCCATGATTTGTTCTCACGGTAGTACCATTTTTATTTAATCTTTTAATTATTGGTACATCTTTTGATGTCATTTCAATTGCAAACACATGTTTTGGGTTTGCTACTATAGTATGTCCTTTAATACCAACACTTTTATTATCATCCCCAGCAAAAGTAATCACTGAACGAATTGTATCTAAAAGAGTTTTTTTGGATAATGCTGTTCTAATTTTAAGACCATCATGAGATACCTTTGGAGCTTTACCTTTATCTAACTTCTTCTTTGCCATGTCACCTTCTTTTTCGTCAAAGCCGACGGTTAAAGAGGCATTAACAATGCCAACACCAAATTCATTCAAGCCTTCTGACCAATCAGTGAGATCATCATGTAAATAAACTACTTCAACGCCGTCTATAAGCTCATGTATTATCTTAACTTTAGCATCATACCCTCTATCTCTATTTTTTGCTAAAACAGTAATGCCATCAACCGTGGTCTTTGCTACTACACATTCATTGATGTTTGTACTAATAATCTGCTTAAACTTTGTCATGTAATATCCTATTACTATTATCTTAAAGTACTAAATCTTTTTGAAACTATTTTGGCATTCCTACTAAAACTTTTTCTTTGAATTTACCAGCGCTTCCGATCAACCGTGTATAAACACCATTATCTAGAAATTTAATTTCCTTGCCGGACAATACTTTTGAAATAAGTTCTGTATCTGTAATAACATTCAATCCAAACTTATCAGCTAACTCTACATCCAATTCGGCGTAGAATCCATTTTTTCTCATCAACTCAATCATTTTATGTACAGCAAATCGTTTTGCATCTTTACCGCCATCTGTACTCAATATTGATATCTTATATCCTTTAGGAGTTGATCGACCAGCAATTGCCGCATCTGGTTCCGGATCGGTATCAGAATCAATTGCCAACCAATAATTTATTTCAGTTTGGTTTGTGATGTCATTACGACTTTTGATTTTAAGATTACCACCTTTGGATGCATACGATGTCTGCACCAAATCAAATAATACATCAGCATTGTCAGTAACTATATGTCGTGGAAGTTTTACCCAGGTATTTTTACGATAATGATCACTGAAAGCTTCTGATAATATTTTTCTTAAAGATATCATACTTTACTTACATTTAAAATTTTCATCAATGTATTATTAATTATTTTTATCTGTTGGATCATGATATTCTTTATTGTCCGAGTCTATAGATTGATCCATGGATTTCCGATATCCTAATAAGGCCGCTCCGATACCAGTAAATATAATTGTCTGAGTTAATATATCAACATCTTTGTTAATAAACATTTTGTCGATGCAACCTAGGAAAAATGTTATACAACCAATTGTACAAATCAATACACCCATGGTACCTGATCCAGATGTTTTACCATCAGAATTCGATGTCATCTGTGCAAACGAAAAACGATCGATGGCAGCTTTCAAGTTTTGAATTTTTCTTTTGATCATATCATATCCTTTTGAATAAATATGCAAGAAGTTATTTCGGTACTCGTATTTGTCGATTTGATATTAGATCAAGAAAAGTTTCAATATTGATTTGGTCACCTTTGTCATTGAAAATACGTATATGATCGAGTATTTCAGAATGATTGTTAGTGATCAATCTTTGCAATATTCTGAATCCGCCGGCTGCCCAAAATACACCAAATCCATTATCATCACCTAAATGATTATGGTCATTGATGGTATCTGCCGGTGTGTCGCCTGGATAAAGAATGTAATAATTCATTTCATCAGATGTTTAAAGTTTTTTTGTATTTAGCAATCCATTGTGGTAGATTACCAATTGGTGTCCAATTCAATATTGTACGAGCCTTAGTATTATCAGCTAATGTTTCATTTGGTTCAATTCTTTGTTCACCATATGTTTTTTCTCCGCCTAACATGTCAGCTACTTCATTGACAGAAAAATTCATTCCATTACCTATATTAAATACATCACCATTAAGATTATTTTTGTGAGTCGCGGCTAATATATTTGCATTTACAACATCGCCTACATATGTAAAGTCTCTGCGTTGATTGCCATCATTTGTAATAGTTAATGGTTTACCATCCAGCATTTGTTTTGCAAAAATACCCATGACTAAACAATATGCTCCTTCCAAAGTCATTCTTTCTCCATATACATTAAAATATCTTAAAGACACTGTATCTAATCCATACACTTCGGAAAACATTTTACAGTATTGCTCGCCTACATATTTTTGTAGACCATACGGTGATAATGGATTGGTAGGCGCATCTTCAGGTGTTGGCAATATTTTTGTTTCGCCGTATGCTGAACTAGATGCACTGTAAACTACTCTTTTAACTCCACCTCTATGAGCTGCCAATAAAATATTCAATGTTCCTTTGATGTTCACTTCATTGTATGGAATTGGATTTTCAATTGATGGTTGTACTCTTGCCAATGCTGCCAAATGAAACACTACATCTACTCCTTTCATGAAATGTGTCAATTCATCAATGTCAACAGTTGATATATCTTGGTTCCAACACGATGCAGCTGGATTGATATTTTCTACTGCACCCGTTGACATATCATCAATGATGTATACTTCCCAGCTGTTGGCAATAAGTTGATCAACTAAATTAGATCCTATAAATCCAGCTCCGCCTGTTACTACTGCTTTTTTTGACATAATATTAATTCCTTTTCATATGTTTGTATACTGTAAATTGTTGTTTTAAGATTTCCTAACTGGTATTCTTCGCCAGGTTCATTGAATTCTGTTAACAATTCGGATGAGTCTAATATTTCTGTTAGTTGTTGTATGCATTGAAAATCTGTTTGTGTAAAGGTTTTTCCATCAATTGAAACAACAATATCATTCTCAGCATCCGGGTCATTATACCCTATACAAAATACACGTTTAGTTAAATCAAATTTGGTATTAGGTTGTTCCATATCAATATAATGATCAATAAATTCCTGCATACTATCATCTATATAGATTCGATCACACCATGGCTCCAATGCTTCCAATATTGACATATTACAATTTGTTACTTGAAATGCAATATTATATTTAGATGGAACAATCGGTTTCATGAATTCATCATGTTTGCAAAAGTGTCCCCATTTACGAATAAAATTTCTAGTAGATTTTATATTCTGCACTTCCCATTCAGGACTATTTTGACCAGGCGTAGTTAATTCAGGATTAAATCTACTTCCTCGGCAAGTCATATGATATACGCAGCCTGCCCATGTCTGTATGAATTTGATATCGTTCAATTGAAATCTATTAAATATATCCGAATCTTCTTTTGACTGCGGAGCATATAAAGGATCATGTCCTCCTATCTCTTGAAAATCAGATTTCATAAATGCCCAAGGAGCAAAAATACCTTCAGTTGTCTTATTTGAATAATGTTTAGGTACTTCTCTATAAAACCATTCTAAAAAATCTTCTTCTATAAACTGCTCAGGTTCTATTCCAAAATCCATTAATATCTTTTCTGGCCCTGGTGGATGTAATGGTGGTTCTATTCTTGTTAAAGAAACAATTTTCTTTGGACCTATATATCTTTCAATTTCATCTAATGCAATTGGGCATAAATACATATCTGCATGATAAATCATACAAATATCATACGTAGCTACTTCATTAATTAAACGATCATACAATATTGTATGCCCTAATCTGGTAGGTCCTTCATTACGAATTGCCTTAAACAATGGATCTTTCTCCATCATCTCTACACACCAATTCCATGTACCATCTTTATCACTGAAATCATCAGCTACACATATTTCTACTATATGGTCACCTTGATTTTTTCTAATGGCATTATATGACCATTTAAGATATTTTAAATTGTTTCTCGAAGGTTGAATTATACTGATCTTCATGATAATTTTCTTTATATTTTATTTTTGAATTTGTACTACAATATAAGTAAAATTCTTCATCATTCCTAAGCTTTTGTGCAATTTTTCTAGCCGATTGCAAATCTCCAAGTTCTACCGTTGTATCCGGATGACATATTTCTTGTGTATCCAATCCTTTGTACCCAATACAAGGAATTCCTAAATACGCACAGTTCAATGCAAATGTACCTGCCGCATGTGTACGCATCAAGTGTACTCCATACTTAAATTTATTAAGAGAATGTATCCAATCCTTCCATTCTAGATATGGTAAATGTGTTATCAATTGTTCCTCTCCTGGTTGTTTTCTTCCCATTGACGGAGCTACTATTTTATCACTGTCAAATTCATGTGCAATAATAAATGAATCAAATCCTCCATACCAAGAAACAAAATTGCCTCCTATAATAACTCCTGTACGATCTTCTTGTTTCAATTCCCCTATTGAATCTTCAATCATTAATGAAGGCATTACACGAACATCATTATGATTAGTCAGTCCTTGATAATATTTTCTATCTGATTCATTATGAGTAAAAATTATATCCGCGGAAGTTAATGTATTGAAATACCAAATTTGTTTATCTAAACTATAATCCTGCCAATTCCAATTAGGACCTTCTTGCATAACTGCAATTTGTTTGCAAACCATTCGTAATGAATTGAGATCAAATTCATTGATCTTTTTTGGAATAATAACTATACCTAAATCAAATACCGGTGATTCAATATAACTAGTCGATGCAATTGCTTGATTAATATTGTAATGCTCTGCATTTAGGGCACACATCCAGGCGAATTCAGTTCTCATATTAGGGTGTTCTCTAGACACTTTGCCATCAAACCCCATTTCTGTAAAAAATGCTATTTTCATAATTTAGTTTTTTTAACTTCAATCATATCAACATCATCGACGTTGACGTTATGAAGGATTAGATTTAAAATTATACTTTGTGTATTCAATTTCATTCCATGTGTCTTTAAATAATTGTCTAGACATATACGCTAACCTAATCAATTCATTTGGTCGATCACTTTTTAATGTATAGTCAACTAACTTATGTTTAAATAAATTTTTCCAGTAAATATTAGTATACCCTGCAAAATGTAATCTATATCCCAAATCCTGCATTTCACAGTCGCCAAAATAAGCTTCATTGAATCCGTTAAATTCATGCATAAGATGTTTTGTAGTGAATAAAATTCCATCTGACCATAATACTTGATATAATTCAGGAGTGTCAGATATCTTAATATTATAGTTATTAAACGTTGAATGCGGTCTACATCCGACCAATCCTATTTTATTATTTATTTCAAATAATTGTATTAGATAATCAATCCATGTATCATCATCAATAGTCAATCCTTCATCAATATAACAAAAATAATCATAGTCGGTTTTACTTAAAGCTGCAGTATTTAATGCTTTACCTATATTGAACTGTAAATTACTACTTAATTTTGTAACTGAATGTCCTAAATCATACGATTGAAACTCGTCTGTCATTTGATTAATAATAACATAAATCTCATACTCGATATTAAATTTAGCTACGTTAGTACGTAACGTATCGATACAATTGACTACTAACTCTTTGTTATGAAATAGTGTCGGTATTGCAAATAGTATTTTTTTCATTATTATTTCCTGTAGATATTTCTTGTTGCTCTGTCACAATTCACTTATAAATTTATTATTAATACTATACTGTTCATGTATATATGCTAATGATAATCTAAACTGTTCATAGTTATCATTATTCCATATATTTTTATTCCATATGCCGGCAATATGCGACTGAAACATTAAGCAGTTATTGTTATGCAATTTAATATCTGTTTCATGTATTCCGTCATGACCATAAAGCACTTTACAGTCACCCCAATCCAACCCCATGTTATGTTCATAATGAATTGCCGCGATTTTAAATGTTTGTTTAAGCTGTTCATTAGATTCTTTTGAGCAAATCCAACCTGGGGTTCTCCATACTATAGGATCTACTCCGACAGCTCTCCATTCATTTTGCATTAATGAAATCCTGTCTACAATTTCAGAAGGGTTTTGCAATTCTGCAAATTCCATTTCACCCCAAATGTCTTTATTTGAAGTTTGGTGATAATGACCATGTGCTGCTAATTCAAAATACCCTAATGACTGTAACCATTTAATCCAATCTTTATGATGGCTTATTGGATATTGAGCATGATAATTAGAAGGAATGAATAATGTAAATTTTGTTCCAAACTCTGAATGCAGTTTGTCTAAATACTCCATACATTCGTCACCAGGCATACCCCAACCTATTTCAGGATGTACATCATCAATTGCTACAGTTAGATTAAGCGCTTGCATGATTCATCTTTATATCTTCAAATCCTTCACCGTAAATCTTAACCATTTCGTTTTTATATCCTACACGAATCTTATTAAGTTCGCGTATCTGAATAGCTCGTCTTCCGACTTCCTCTAATCCTAATTCAGCTTCTTTACCTTTACGTATATCAGACTCCAAGTCCCATATCTTACCGTTAGCTTCTTTAAGTTTCATTATAAACTCTAAAGTACCTTCATACTTAATCAACTCTGCATGTAATGTATCAATTTCTAATTGATTATCAGCGTCCGCTCTTTCTCTTTTCAATAATGCAATCGAATAACGATCTGCTATCTCACTAATTGGCATTTTCATTTAATCCCTCCATTTATAAAATTTACTTTGATTGCGTCCTATCAACGCTAAATTAGCTTGCGCCATTTTATCTAATCGTTGCCATTTTGGATTGGCTTGTCTTCTATGTTTACTGGCATTTGACTTGCCAACTTCGCCGACTACATATTCTCGCTTATTAGGATGATTTCTATTATGCACTTTAAGTATGTTTTTAACTACATACTGTACAAACTGATCTCCCATTATAATCTTTGCCATATTCTGGAATGCAGTATCTTCACCACAGAACCAACACTCATGAGGTATATTAACACCGTTCTTAATTAAGTCAGATGAAATCACTAATCCAGCTCCATCAAACCTAGGTGTATTTAACATTTCTACATGTAGTTCATCAACTTCACTATTAATGGCATCCATTTCTTCTATAGACATTGAATACCAAATACTCGAAGGATCATTTACCCATTCCATACTATCTAATTCTAGATATTTTGAATTTGTAAATTTATCATGTTCAATTTGTTTCCATGACGCATCCCACATCTTACGTACACCGAA
>Ga0181348_1001282_pt1 | contig 11085 bp, 19 predicted proteins | sample Su13VDMM110DN_FD_130092 | JGI IMG/M metagenome (GOLD analysis project Ga0181348, IMG submission 130092) | Freshwater viral communities from Lake Michigan, USA - Su13.VD.MM110.D.N | ecosystem: Environmental > Aquatic > Freshwater > Lake | place: USA: Michigan | collected 2013-07-16
GATTCGTTGATCTTCCTGCCCCTCTTCAACTTCTTGGCTTCGTCCGCGATGATGCGGCGTAGCTGGGACTCTGTGATACGCATCTCAGTGCCTCATTGCACGGGGGTCGCGCATCATGGTGAATGGCTCAGCGGGGACGTCCTCTTCCGCGGCCATCGCGCTGGTGGCATCGATGAGGCCCTCGAGCGACTCGACGATCGAGTCGAGGTCGGGGTCGCTCCCCATGGCGCTGCGCTGCTCCATGACCTGCGCCTCCTGGAGGAGGTCGAGCGCGTCCATGAGGAGGCTCGCCTTCGAGCTGTAGCTGAACTTGCCCTCGCGGAGAGTCCTGCCGCGAGGCGCGAGCCTCGCCCGCTCCTCCCTGATGATCTGACGAAGGCGTGATTCTGTGAGTCGGATTGCCATATTTGATTCTCCAAATGCGGGTGTACTCTGCTACGTATACCCGTGAAACGGTTTTTTTCTCGGGAAAATCGGGAGTCGCCTGGCCCTCAGGCCCTCGCCCTGCATGCCGCGCCGAAGGCGCGGCGCACCGCGTCCACGGCCTCAGGGTCCCGGGAGCCCAGGTCCTCGGCACCCGCGAGCACCGCATCGAGCCGCCTCTGGGCGTCGAGCACCGCGGCGCGGACCTCCGCGAGGATCCCGTCGATCTCCTGGTCGACCCGGTCGCCGTAGAGCCCATACTTGCTCCCGCCGAAATCCATGTCGTCGTGTGACTCGACGAGGCGCCTCGCCTCGTCCCGCACGATCCTCCTGAGATGTGACTCTGTGATTCTCATGGCATCTTCCTTCTGTGAATTCTTGTGCGCCTCATGTGACCGAGGACTCGTGAGTCGGCGGAAGCCTGGTCGACAACGTTGTGGAAGCCTCCCGAGCGCTTGGAACTGATCTCATAACTGAGAACCGTGAGCCTGCCATCTCGCTTTGAGATGAAAGTGAGATACCCTATTGAGGGCTCCCAGGTGTAAGTTCCACTGGGAGTCTCATAGTGCTTCTTCCCCATGTGACCCTCTTCCCATACGACGGCGGGAACGCCCTCACGCAAGATCTCCTGGCGGACAATCTTCCTCAGCTGTGACTCGGTGATTCTCATCTCCTGATTCCTCCGAATGGTATTCCTCTATATCTATTACCCGATCTGCTCTATCCAGGCCAACCTCGAGTATTAGGAGCCCAATCTCACTTCAGCTCGACAAACTTGAGCCCCCGCGCCTCGGCCTTCTTGCGGTCGCTTGCTGGTCCGTGGTAGGCATCGATGATCCAGTTGTCGATCACGACCTCCTCGAGGAGGCCATCGAGAGGCATGTCATCGTCATCGAGCGGATAGTTGAATGTGTCTAGACCGACGCCAGGACGCTTCGCGAGGCCGGATCCCGCCATTCGAGCGCGGTCCTTCTTCGTGGCTTTGCTGAGCCGCTCTGTCGCGGCGTCCAGGCTGCTTGCAAAGGTCACTCGGTACTTCTTGAACGTGAAGTACGGGCCATAGCCCGCTGTTGGTCCACGGGGCGGGATGTACCCGAAACAGCTGAGCTCGTCCTTGCTCGGGAGGTCGATGCCTGGAATCCTGCCGGGGACCGAGGTCTTCACGGGGAAGTAGTCATTGAGGGAGCGCTTGTACGAGTAGAACCCGAGGTAGTGGGCCACCTGCAGCCTCGCTGGATCATCGAACAGGGTGTGGTCCGCATGCGCGTTCCAGTCGCGCTTGATCTTCCGGCGCCAGGCTGTGGTTTCTAAATCACCGTACTTCAGGCCGGCACCGCCCTGCAGGTCGCCCGACACCCATATAGGAGGAAGCTCATCGGGCACCCGATCAGCGAGGCTAGCCTCCTGGAGGATCTCATCGCGGACGATCCGCCTGAGCTGTGACTCTGTGATTCTCACCCTATTCTCACCTTGAAATTCAGTAACCGATGCCCAGTCCCTTCTCAATTGCCATGAGAACCTTCGTCCTGACCTTGGGGTCCGAGGAGTTCATCTCACCGTCTGTGTGATCATCTATGAGCTCCTCGAGAGTAGACAGGCCATTTGGATCCTTGGCCATACATGCATCGTAGAGCTTGTAGAGCTGGTCACCGCCGATTTCATCTGCGATTGAGTCGACGAGACTGTCCAACTTCCTGCCCTCGGTAAGAGGCAACGTTGGACGATTGTTTGTGAGGCGACGGGCCTCCTGGCGGACGATCTTACGAAGCTGTGACTCTGTGATTCTCATGGTGCCTCCAATAAATTCAGGCCGGACGGAACCTCTTCAGGAACCACGAGGCCTCGTAGTCGAAGGTGCTGCCTGGCTTTGGGTCCGGGTACTGGTCGGGGTACCGCTGTCGGGAGAAGGCGTCACCGGTCTGCCTCATCGGTGGGCCGAGGGGCTTGAAGTGGACGCGGTAGGAGTTGGTGAGGCCGGAGGGGACCGTGGCCCCCTGGGCCACGTAGCTGTCCTCCATGTCGGCGCCCCCGATGGGACGGACGTTCGCCGAGAACTCCTTGGAGGGCTTCACGGCGATCACCTCCACGGGCTCACCCCAGACCCAGGTCCGTCGGACGTAGTATGACTTTCCGCTGGTGTCGCGGGCGGTCTCCGTGACGAAGTAGTCCTGGTACGGGTCGTAGGCCTCGTACCGGTCCCCGACCCGGGGGAGCGCCCCCACGGCAGCCTCCCGGAGGACCTCCTGGCGGACGATGCGGCGCAGGGCGCTCTCGGTGATCCTCATAGGGAGGTCTCAATGTCCATGTACTTCATCTCGGTTGACTCGGCGATGTCGAAGGCGGTGTCCTCGTCCAGGCCGGCGTCCTGTAGGGCCATGGCAATGTCCATGCCAGGGGCGGGGCTGCCCTCGAACATCTCGGCGAGGTACCGACAGGCGGCGTCCTGTCCGGCGGGGCCACCGGTCTGGATGGCGGCCACGGCCGCGTCGATGTCGGTGATGGGGCCCCTCATGGCCTCGGAGAGGCGCCTGCGGCGGAGGCGTCGGGCCTCCTCCCTGATGATCTGACGTAGCTGTGATTCAGTGATTCTCATTCTCTCTCCAATACTTGAGTAACTATAACGCCCCGGCGGCATGTGTGGATGCAATGCAGCCGGCAGGCGAACCTTGCGCCGTCACGCGGGGGCCCGCAGGGCCCCGGCCCGCCGCCGCCTTGGATTCCATGGCCTGCCTGCCGGGAGTCCCTCGTGGGGCCTGCGAGTTGGCGTGCCACACACCCGGGGGACCCGGCGGGGCCCAAAAATCTCCCGGGAAAAAATCGGGCACGGGGGCACACGGGACTCTCGTTCCCGTGCGGGAAAAGGGACTCTCGGGGGTCTCGGGATGTCGGGTGCCCAAGTGAGTCTCGAAAATCCCCCGGAAAAATCGGGACGGGGTGGGCCCAGTGGACGCCAAAAAGCTCTCGGGAAAAACCAGACTCGAGAAGCCCAGTCAAAGCCAAAAAGTTCTCGGGAAAAAAAAGAATTCCACCTTAGCCCGGCCCCCCGTCAGGGCCCCCGACAGAGCATGCAGAGGGGCCCCCAGAGGGGCCCCCAGATGGCCCATTTTGGGGGCCCCCGATGGGGGCCCCTCTGTAACGTTACAATGGCCCCCAGGGGGCGCTAAATATCTGATATTTTGGGCTGTAACATTGGGCCCCATTGTAACGTTACAGAGGGGTGTAACATTCCCGTCACCAGGCCGCCTCGGCCGCGAGCAGGTCATCGCTCATCGCGGTCCACTCCGCGGCGGTCTTCTCCCGCCAGTCGTACCCCCGTGCGCGGAACCCCCGGCGCTCCTTGTGGGACTCGGCCCAGTCCGCGTAGGCGAGGTAGCGGTCCAGGTCGTCCCCCGTGTGGACCCCGCTCTCGGCCCAGTGGGCGGCGGACTCCGGGAGCACCCCGTAGAAGGTGAGGCCTCGCTCCTCGGCGCGGGCGATCGTGGCGAGGTTGCGCTCGGCGGCGCGGGTGGCGGCGGTGATCGTCTGGAGGTTCGTCATCTCTCTGTCCTCGTGAGATCTAGTAATCAGGTGGAGGAGTACTGGGAAGGACCGCATGCGCTTTTATTTTGCCCGGGTCCGGAGGTCGACCACATTCAGGAGGAAGCCCGCCTGGCAGCGCGCGGTCGCCTCTCCCCACTCGGCGCCGTCGTTCACTGAGGCGCTGTCCATGAGCTCGCCGGCGGTCGCCAGCAGGTCCTCGGTGGAGAACCGCCGGCCGTGCGTCGCCTCCCAGGCGGGCGCGAGCTTCGGGTTCGCGAACATCCCCATCTCGCTGTAGTGGGGGAGCGTCGTCAGGAGGGTGAAGGTGTCGGTCATCTCTCTGTCCTCGTGAGATCTTGTATTCCGGCGGGGGTCAGGTGGGAAGGACCCGCTAGCTTTTATTTTCAGACCGCGGTCCACTTGAGCTCGATGTCGACCCAGCGGTTTCCGTCGGAGTCGCCAGGCGAGGCGGCGACGATCGCGCCCTTCATGAACCAGCGGCCCGGGTTCGTCCGCTCGTATTCGGCCTTCGCGGCGAGGATCGTCGTGCGGACGTCGGCCGAGGTCTGGAAGAACCGCATCCTGTCGACGTGGACCCCCGCGGTGAGGGCGGCGGTGAGGGCTTCGGCGGCGTTCATCTCTCTGTCCTCCTGAGATCTGTTATTCCGGTGTGCGCCCGTTGGGAAGGCCGGCGCGGGATTTATTTTAGGCCGCGCTCATGAGCTTCTTGACGCGCTGTCCCTGCTCCTTGATGACCTCGCCGGTCTTCGTGTCCACCATCTCCAGCGCCCAGTAGGCACCGGCGGACGACTGCTCGTGGTGGAAGACCGCCTTCGAGACCAGGAGCTGGCGGACCGGGAACCAGCTGAAGGGCTGGTACTCGACCATGTCGCCGACCGAGTAGCTGACGAGGGTCTTCGTGTTCGTGACTTCGCGGATCATTCTGTTGCCTCCTGAGATCTGTTATTCTCGCCGCACCCAGTTGGGAAGGAGGAAGTTGTACATTTTTACGTCCGCGCAGCGTTGCCCAGCGTGCCCTCGATTTCCAGCAGGCCATGGTGACCTATTGGCCAGGGGCCAGCGCGATCACGCCGCCGCGTGACCCTTCGGCCACTTCATCTTGATGACCACGTCATTCGGCTGGGGCTTGAACTGGAGCTCCCCGCCCGGGGTGATCAGCCAGCACCGGCGGGCGACGCAGGGACCGGGGTCCGGGGCGTACCCGTCCGTGATGATGATGCCGCCGTCGAACTCGGACCGGTGCTTCACCAGGTGCTTGGAGGGCGCGCTGAAGTCCGTCCCGCCGCACCGGGTACGGTGGGGAGCCTTGACTGCCCCGCGCTTCCATACGGTCTTCGACTTCTCATCGACCTCGGTGTCGAAGTGGAAGTTCGTGAACGAGGTGAACTTGGTGAAGGCCTCGAGCTCCCCGAATGCGAGGGCGAGCTCCGGCTCCCCGACGCTACCGGACTGGTCGATGTAGGTCGCGAGCGAGGAGGTGTACCCGCGCTTGGCACCCGAGGCGAGGCCCGGCATGCGCTTGTTCAGGCGGGTCCAGGAGGTCATCCGGTTGCCGCGGCGGGAATTCCCCACGAAGTGCTTCAGGACCTCCTGCCAGGGGACCTCGCTCGTGAGCATCGCCCGGATCTCGCCGCGCATCTCGGACGAGACCGAACCCCACTGGCCCTTGGAGTCGCAGTCGTCGACCGCGCGGCGGATGATGTCCTTGAGCTTCGCCTTCGCCATGGCCTTGGACTCGGCGGACTCCTCACCCTCGCCGTCGCCGTCGGTCGGGTCGCCACCCCACCCCTCGTGGTCGTCCATCCCCTCGCCGGCGTCACCATCCTGAATCATCTTCGCGATCTCCTCGTTCTCCATGAAGAGCCTGAAGTACTCCTCGGAGGCGAGGCCGACCGGCAGGTTCTTCACGAAGTCCGACATCTTCTGGTGGCGCTCGATCGCCTCGGGCGACATCGTCGCGGTCTGGGCGGGGGTGAGCTTACCGAACCCCTCGCCGGGGATGAGGCCACAGTCCGGCAGGAACTCCCGCTTGATCTGGGAGTTGATCGCGCAGTCCGTGGCGTAGTTCCAGACGATGTGTGGCTCCTGCCGGCGGGTCGTACAGTGCTGGTAGACCAGGTGCATGCACTCGTGGATGTTGAGACCACGGACCTTGCCGGCGGACTGCTTGGCGAGCGTCGCGAGGAACTTCGGGTTCCAGTAGAACCGGACGTCGCCGTCCTTGACCGAGACCCCCGCGGTCGGGAGGTCCTCGCTGCGGACCTTGGTGATCCCGCGCAGGACCGCGGCGTAGAAGGGCTCGTCCCACATCAGGCTCAGGAGGTGCGGGTCGAGGTCGAACGCGGCCGCCTCCTCGGGCGTGCAGTCGTGGATGCCACCGTGCGTGGTGTCCGGGGCGGTGGTCTTCGGGTCCTTGGCCATTTCTGCCTCCTGATAGCTATTATTCAGGCGGGGGTCAGGTGGGAAGGAGATTCCTTGCATTTGTTTGCGCCCGCGCAGCGTTCAATTCTGAGGGCTTTGCCATATGGACCTATTGCCTTGATGCAAATCGGGGGCCCGTAGGCCCCCGCTGCGCGGGACTCCCCGCCTCCCCGCTACTTCACCGCCTTGGAGGCCTGGACCAGGGCGACGACCTCCTTGCCGATCAGCTGGTGGAGGCGAGCGACATTGGCCAGGTTGTTGCAGGTGGAGATCACGTTCCAGCCGTGGACGAAGTTCTCACCACCCAGGGTCCGGAGGAAGGTGGCGACCGCCTCGGACTCCTTCTGGTTCCAGGTGTTCGCCGCGGCGTGGTCCTTGAGGCGCTCGATGATCGCGGTGATCGTGGAGGCCTCCTGGCCCTTGACATCCTTCGCGGCGACCTTGCCGGCGAGGACGTCAGCCGCGGTGATGACCTTGGAGTAGTCCTTGATGAACTTCGCGAATGCCATGGAGGCCTCGGTCCCGACCATGCCGGTGCAGAGCCCGTGGAACCCCGCCGGCGGGATCGTGCCAGCCATCTCGGCCGGCTTCCAGTTCAGGGACTTCAGGCACATGTCCAGGCGATCCCAGGACGCCGGCGTGGGGATCACGGTCCCGGGGGCGACCGAGGAGGGCTCCACGCGCCAGTGGACCTCGTTCTGGCGGATGAAGTCGACGAGGACCGGGTCGATCCCCTTGCCCTTCGCCCAGTCGATCCACTGGGTCGCGGTGGGCTTGATGTCGACAACCCAGAACCGGCGGAGGAGGGCGGGGTCCATCGCGCTGACATCGTACTCATTGCCATGGTTGACCGCCGCGAAGACCCGGGTGCCGGGGTGGAGTCGCATGGGGACGCCATCCACGTTGTTGCCGAGCTCGCGGTCCAGGATGACCTGGAAGAACGACTGCATCACCTGGGGCATCGCCCGGTTGAACTCGTCGATCATGATGACCACCGGCTCCCGGCAGGCCCTGACGTACCAGGAGGGGAGGACGAAGGTCGCGACCCCGCGGGTCTTGGAGGTCTCGAAGTCGGGGAGACCACCGGCGGAGGCCTCGTCCATCGTCGAGGCGCGGACGTCGATGTAGGGGAGCGCGAGGTCCGCCGCGATCTTGCGGGCGACCTGGCTCTTGCCGACCCCCGTGGGACCGCGCATGAGGATCGAGATCTCGGCGGGCATGCCAGCGGCGAGGGTGCAGAGGGTGGCGAAGTCCATGAGAGCCTCCTGAGAGTCTTTGCGAGGGGGTTTCTGTCCGGGCGGGGGTTCCTACCCTGCCCTTCGTAGATCTAGTAATCAGGTCTGGGTGGGGTGGGAAGGTTGCCGCCCACCTTTTCCTAAGTATTTTTCAGCCCGCGCTGATGACCGCCGCGACCTGGTCGGGGTTCGTCACGGCCCAGACATTGAGCAGGTCGGCGAGGCGGTCGGCCTTCTGCTCCATGACCTTCGCCTGGTCGCGGAGCTTCTGGACCTTGTCGTTCATCGCGAACATGAGCCGCCCGTTGCGGATGTCGCACTCCCGCTTGCCGCCCAGTCCGATCAGGTACGCCGAGAACTTCACGCTCGGGTACATCCACCGCCAGGAGACCTCCGCCTCGGCGATCGCGCCGGGAGCATTCCCGCCGTGGACGTAGGCGACCACATCGCTGTAGCCGATCACGACGGCGTAGACCTTGGTTCCGCTGTCGAGGGTCTCCGACTGCTCGGCCCAGTAGCGGGTGGAGATCGAACCACGGGAGGCGGCGACGCGGAGCTTATCGATGATGTTGTTCGTACGCCGTCCTGACGCCATCTTTCCGCGGCTGCGGAACTCCGGCCAGCGGTCGAGGGCGTATTCGCGGACCTTGTCGATCGCGTGGTTCTCGGACGGGTACTGAGACTCACCGTAGCCGACGACCCAGGCGAGCGCCTCGGCGGGGAGGGTGGGGTCCTTCGCGAGGGCCCGGTCGACGAGCGCGTCGACCTCCTGGATGGAGAGAAAGGCGGAGGGGTTGAACCGGCTGGTGGACATCTTGGTCTCCTCACAGATCCTATAATCAGGCGCTGCCGGAGTGGGAAGGCGTGTTGCGCAAACTCTCCCAAATCTTTTCTGGTCCAACCCCTCTGCCGAAGGTTGAGGTCCAATCTCGACCCCGGGACACGAGGACCTCGCTATTCTCTCTTAATCCATCTGCGCGGGGTGGGAAGGCCCGCAGCGAACTTTATTTCCCAGCCGCCGCACCAACGGCGTGACACCCAGATTGATCCCCCGCCGGGTGGGGTATGCAACTGTTGGTGCGGCGGCCCGCTTCAATCTGTGGTCACCGCAGTGCCTGGAATCCGGCGTAGAATGCGACCTCCAGGCCGCAGGCTAGGAACAGCCCGATCTGCAGTGTCAGCCTGTCAGCGGTCCTGCGGAACTCTGCGACGTCGGGCGCATCGGTCTTGAAGAACCAGGCGAGAGTCAGCAGCAGGTTCACGAAGAACAGCGGCGTGCTGCCGATGAGCACCACCCCGACGTCGAACCCGGTCATCAGCACCCGTCGCGCGGTGATGTGCCATGGGAACTCCTTGAGTCGTGTGAGGACCTCGATCGCGCGCCACGTGATGTACAGCCCGAGGATCAGCCCGGCCCAGATTCCAATCGCCATCTCTCCACCTCTTGAGTATTCTATCGGCCCCTGGCCGGTTGTTCATTGACGAAGTAGCTCACCACCCCGGTGACTGCCTTCCCCGCGCGGATCGACTCCCGGAGGAGGTCCATGTGCTTGCAGGGCCTCCGGAGCGCGCGGTAGGTGGCGCACTCGCACTCGAGCTTCCGGCCGAACGCCCACACGTGGTAGACCTCCCAGCCACCGCTAGCCTCGACGACGGCCCCGGCGTCGGGCTCAGAGTGCCACTCCCCGCTCACTTCCCGGTCCGCTCGTAGAGGGGCTTGTTCGGGGTCCGCGCGTCGTACTTCGACATGTTCCAGCACCGGTGCCCGTCCGGACCGCCGCACTCGTGGAACGCCCCGCGGAACCCGCTGTCGCGGTCCATGAGGTCCTGGCGGGAGCGGCGGACGACGTCGACGACCCGGAAGTCGCCGCAGCCGGGGCAGACCCGGGACCACATCACCTGGTCGTAGCGGGCCTTGCTGATTCGGTTCTCGGACGGGGTGCGGGTTGCCATGGTGATCATCTCCTCAGACGATGTAATCAACGCGGGGCGGACCGGGAAGGCCTCGCCCCACATTTTTCTTCAGACCGCCGCGACCTGGAGCCACTTGCGGTTGATGTAGAACTTCTCGCCGGTCTTCGTGTTGAGGAGCTCGGCGCAGCCCTTCGCGCTGGTGTAACCGCAGGGGGCGTTCACCCGGCCGCGGACCACGGTCCAGACCCCGTCCGGTTCGATCGTGACCGAGGAGTCCAGGGGCGCGAGGCGGCTCTCACCGGCGGAGTCGTGCCAGATCTCGCGGCCAGCGCGGCACTCCGCGTGGAAGTGATCGTACCAGGCGTTGCGCTCCTCGACCGTGAGGCGGCGCCAGGCGCTCGGGCGGGCACCCGGGTTGAACCGGGCGGTGAGGGCCTCGCGGGCGGTGGTGGTGAGGGTGACCAGGTCGTTCTTGTACATCTCTTTGCCTCCTGAGTACTATTATTCAGGTCTTCCCGCAGTGGGAAGGAGGTTTCTCACATTTTCTTTGAGCCGGCGATCAGCCCTCGAGGGATATCCGCTCGTACTCCGAGAGGGGAACCTCGGCAGAGGGAGGGAGCGGGCGGACGAGGATGTAGGGGTGGCCCTGCAGGTTGGGGCCGAAGTTCATAACCGGGCCGTCCTGGTCGTAGGCGACCTGCCACTTGCAGCCCTTCATGTGGCCATTGTCCGCGGGGTCCGCGACGATGCCGGGCATCGAGGGCATGTGGTCCTTCACCGCCTGCGCCGCAGCCTCGCGGAAGGCCTTGCACTCGGCGGAGCTGTAGGCCTCGCCGCACCAGCCGTCCGGGCCCGAGCGGTCGAACGGCATCTCCACCGGGAGGTAGAGCCAGGTCGAGGCGCGGTCACCGAGGGCCGCGCCGTGGAGCTGCTTGATGAGGATCTTTGCGCCGTGCATCTGAGTTCCGTTGCCTCCTGAGATCTGTTATTCAGGTCAGGGCGCGGTGGGAAGGACCTTTTTCCTGTTTTATCAGGCGGGCTTCACCTGCTCGGCGGACACCCAGCGGCCCATCATCTCCCAGGGCCCCACGATCCGGACCATGGTGCCGCGACGCTGGACCTCGGCGAGGGTGTAGAGCCCGGTGCCGTAGCGGACCTTGATCCCCAGGGGCGACTTCCGCCAGACCCGGACCGCGTCGCGGGCGACCGTCTTCGCGGACCAGATGTCCATCTCCGCGGCGTCCTCCTCGATGAACCGGTGGTCCTTCGGGTAGCCGATCTCCGCCATGATCCGCCAGAAGGTGGCGTTGTGCTTGAGGGTGCCGTCCTCGATCGCCGCGGCGAGGTGGGCCATCTCGTGCGCCATCGTCTTCCGGGTCTGCCGGTCCGTCATCCCGGTGCGGACCTCGATCCGGGCGCCGATCGCCTTGCGGGCGGGGAAGGGAGCCCAGGTGGGACCGGACCAGCGGGGGGTGATGCGGCCGAGGTAGCGCTTCGCCCGCAGCGGGTGCACCCACTCGAGGCTCATCGCGGCGACCTTCGGGAGGCGGCC
>Ga0181348_1001283_pt1 | contig 11084 bp, 15 predicted proteins | sample Su13VDMM110DN_FD_130092 | JGI IMG/M metagenome (GOLD analysis project Ga0181348, IMG submission 130092) | Freshwater viral communities from Lake Michigan, USA - Su13.VD.MM110.D.N | ecosystem: Environmental > Aquatic > Freshwater > Lake | place: USA: Michigan | collected 2013-07-16
GAAGTGGGAAAACCAAGAGGTATAAATGATCAATTTGCTTTTGGACCACCAGATTTAATGAATTGTTATTTTGATCTTTTTGATAATATTGTTAATATTTGCAACAAAGGACACGCTTTTTGCCCACATGCAATACTCGGTCAACATCTCTTGGATAATAAAGTCCCAGTTTTAAGACCAAGAAATATAGTATACAACATTCACAATTCATGAATTGCTTATAAGACTTCTTTTGTATTGGTCTTCAAGCAAAAATAAAGATTCTCGTAGTCGAGAAATTTCTTTATTCAATCTTTCAATTGTCATTTGTTGCAAGCCATCAAGACATTGCAATTCTTCATTGTGTTTCTTAAGCTGTTCTATGGTTTTTACTAACTCTTCAATAGTTGTGTCTGTCATTACTGCCTCCACGCAAAACATGTGCTGCTAAACTATCAAAATTAGAGAATTTTTGAACTTTTTCAACCATGTAATTCATATCATTTTCAAGACGATTAATTATATTATGCAATCTTTTGTTTTCTTCTTTTAATTTGTTAATTTCAAAACTATTAACAAAATTTGAAATCCATTTCATCATAACAAGCTCCTAATTCTTTTGAATCAGATCAATTCTTGTTTCTTACATTTTTCCTTATAATAATTTCTAATTTCAAGTTCTGTCTCACTTTGAGCTTCGTGAATTTGTTCTGGTGTTAGTTTTGACATTAATACTTTTTTCCAAATTCTTGAAACAATAAGTGACTCTGCCACTTTTTCAATAGAATCGCAACCATGCGGAAATTCTTTATCCAACCCATACTTCTTAAGAATGTTGGTTTGATGGTCACCCTCCCACATTTCTGATGTATAATATGCGGCAGTCATCTTATGTTCCTTTCTTATTATTGGTGGTCTTTTTTACATAATTCCAAGCAATGCAAAAGATTTCCTGTTCCAATCTCAACACCTTCAAAATAAGCAATCCATTTATCAGGATTGCCTTTCCATTCAACTGAGTACTGAGAATATATTACCTCGTCTGAATTTTCACGCATTTTTGCGATTAGTGAATCAGACTCTTGATCCCAACACCACCTAAGATTCTGCACTTTTTTGTTCATCATAACATTCTATCTCCTATGTTAAAAACATCATAGCACAAAACGTCAAAAAATCAATCAAGCTTTAATAAACCCTGTAGTTCTGGTCTTCAAATCATACCAGCCAATTGTTCTGTAAGAAACATTGAAAACAGTATTAGTTGTAATGCAAACGCCATTTACATCAAGTTTGTTGAAAATCTCAGAAAAATGAAATTTTTTATACTTAGATCCATCCCAAAATATTAATTTATATTTTTTATTATCTTCAATCTTGTTGGTAAATGTCATGAATCGTTTTAATGTTGGATAAAGATTTTCAAAATTTTCATCTAAAACCAAAGCTTCATCCATATTTTGTGAAAAATGTGTAGCCCAAACATAACTGTAAGGTATGTTTATAAGATAAGTGTTCAAAGCTTCATAATATTTGTGTTCATTTGTAACATAATTAAACCAATTTGTGTCAAAATCATTATAAGTAATTTTTTTATATTCTCTTAACAAATAATTTTTTTTATCAGAAAAATCTATGTATACTTCATTTTCGGAGCATTCTCCTCTAAGCAATAATGATTCGCAATACTTTTCAATAAATCTTGACATTTCAACAATTGGTTTTTCAATATTATCAAGTTGATACAAATTTAAAAATAAATTTTTATAAATCAATTGTCTCATAAAAAAATGATTTGAAATATTGTTTAAACAAAACAAAATATTTAAATCTGAATTATGTGACTTTGTTTTATTTTGATGATATGGAAACCACTTGTTTATAAAACAAGGAGGATAATTCTGAAGATAGAAATTTATCCTTCGCAGCATGTGATATTCCTATTAAATCTTTAAAAATTGTGCCTTGGTCATGACCTTGACATCAATATCCAAAAAGTAGCCTATGTCTGCATTAAGATAGTAAACAATGTCTTCTGAATTTTGATTTTTTGTCTGTAAAGCAACAGAAGATTTACAAAGCCATGCAATTGACCTGATTACTTCTGTTGCATAAGGTTTGTATATTTCCAATCCATCCCATTGATGCTCCATAAAGAATATTTTACCCTTTAGTCTTGGAGCTAACAATTTAATAATCGGAAGACCACGATTGATGTACTTTTTCAACAAACCTTTTTTAATTTTCTTGTGATCACGACTTTCAATCTTTATTTCGCCGTTAGGATGCTTCTTGTATTCAAAAAATTCATATTTTTCACAAAAATCTTTAGTGAAAAATTCATTAATCAATTGATAATCATCATAATTCTTGCACACATCAAACACTTTTTGTTTGCCAAGGTTGAGATTTTCATCCCAATTTTCTTTTCTAAGTTCATCTCTGCACTCTTCATATTCTGTTCCAAATTTACCTTTATTCCATCTATCTTCTATGTCTGTCAATAAAGTAAATCCAAGTTTGTATGGATTCGTACTATACTTTCCGCCAAGCACACCAGCTTTGTGAATTGCGTACTCTACAATACCATCATCATAATTCTCTTGACCAAGACCACAATAACCCTGTTTTGCCATGATATTGTAATCCGTCCATGACGCAAAACCTTCGTTTCCGGTCTTTGTTTTGCCTTGAGGACTAAAATAAATTGCTTCATTATAAAGCATTTCGGCAATATCACGTTGCCAAGGTTTAAGTGGAGCGTGATTCTTAATGTAACCAAAAATATCTGTCTCAGGATGACTCAAAATACCAAGGTCTTTGACCATTTCATCACTTTGAATTTTTTTATTTTGCCCATCTATAAATTCTTTAGTATTAACCCAATCTTCCATGTAATCATGATTTGTTATAATTCTCTTTGGAAATTTATATTCTTTTTTATCAGTTATAACAACATCTTTAGCAATTCTATCTTTCCAAATATTGGATGTATCAACGAGAGTTTCAACTCGCATTAACATATCCATGAATTCACCAACTTCTTCATTACCATATCTTGAAATATATTTTCTTATATTAGACCCATTATTAGCAAGCTCATTATGAGCATTCGTATTAGTTCTAGAAAAATGAATATTATTCTTGAAAAAATGCACATGCCCAAGAGCATGTGCAATAACCGTAATGTTATCAAGAAGCGTGTTTGAATTAAGACAATAGAGATAGGATGGGTTGCAATTTACCACCATTTCATATATTCTATGATTGCCGTAAAGATAACCTCTTTGCATTTCTTCATATTCAGCACCAAATTTCCAATGTGGATATCGAACTGCGAATCCACCATAACTTGCGACTTCGCTCATTTCATCATGAGAAAGCATTTGTACAATGGTTGGATAAAAATCAAGACCAAAATCTTTACAAGCTTTAAAAATAGTAGGAATGTGTTTGTTTAATTCTTCTGGAATTGGCACACCTGGGGTGGTTGCTGATCCAAACAGAACGGGTGAACCAAACAGAAAATTATCAGACATATCAGGCTCCAGAAGTTTGGTTTGCGTTACCAAGTATTTCTTTTATTGCTTTAATAATTGATTCATTTCTTTTTGTTTCATCATTAAGCATTTCTTGTGTTATTTCTGTCACTATGACATTATTTCCCAAAGAAGAATCAACCATTTCTTTCTCAACAGCTTCTGCTACTGAATTACGGTAAAAATATGATCCAATTTGTGTAATTGACACAAGGTTAACTTTACTGTCTGGAAAATCTTTCCTGATAATGTTAACAAATTCTTCGTTATCATTATCAAAGTTTTCACCATCTGTAAAGTAAAAAACATAAATATTCCAGTTTGAAGGAGGAAATCTATTATCAAACTGACTTGCCATTAATTTAAGTGCGCTAGAACATTTTGTTCCACCGCCATATCTTACTCTGTAAAAATCTTTTGCATCAACTTCATGTGCGACAACATCATGCCAAACATAAAATCTTTCAACTCTTTCGTAGAAACTTCTAATATATGTGTCAATCCAATAAGACATATCAGAAACAACTGCTACTTTCTTTTCATCCATTGAAGCACTTGCATCACGAGCGAACATCACAACAGCATTGCTTGATGGTATTTTTATTTCTTTAAATTGACGATATCTTTTGTCTGCATTAATTGGATTGATGCATCTGACTGGATCTTTACATCCGGGAACTGTCTTAAGATTATTGATTTCTCCCGTACCACAAAGCCTTTTAAGAGCTTGAAGCATGGTTCTTCTTGTATGACGAAGTGATTCTGGGCCAACAAGTGATATGTTGTTATATTTAATCTTTACTTCTTCCATATTAGCACTTGATTTTGGCTTAATATTTGGAAGTTCTAATTCGTCTTTCATAAACTGAAGGATGTCTTCCATATCGATTTGAACGATGATTCCTTCGCCTTCACTATCTCCAGCTTCGTTTCCTTTTGCTTTATCTTTATCCTTTCCTATGACATCACCCTCGTTTCCTTCACCACGACCAACGCCGTTTGGATTCTTTCCATGAAGGAAATGAGGAATGTCAATTGCAGGAATTTTTATTGTAATTTTACCATTTTTACCTCGTCTGCGGAAAACTTCGCCACTTTTAATGAACTTTCTAAGTCCTTTGCGAATTTTTCCGCCTACGATATCTCTAAAATCCTTATGATCGGAGTCGATTCTTCTTGGCATTTTTCGTACTCCTCTGTATTATTCTTCATCAGCCAGATCACCTCTTGCAAATATGGAGCTTACATATTCGAGGACATCTGTGGCTGATTGCTCGTTATAACCATATTTTTCAACGAGTCTTTGTTTGACTGCATCAATTTTCTTTTGAACATCAGCGTCAACAGTGCTTGCGCCACTAGAGAATGCGCTAATTTTAATATGATCTTTAGTGTCTTCAAAGAGTTTTGCCTCCAAAGCTTTTTTGAGAAGGGCATTGCTGTCCCAACGGAATATCTTTTGTTTGATTGCAAGATCGCCAATAAAAGCTGCGATCATACGTCTGAAATCATCACAGGTTGCTTCAGGAACATCAATCTTGCTTTCAATGCTTCGCATTAGTTTTTCATCTGGACTCTCTTCTCTTCCAGTGATTTTATTAGTGATCTTTGACTTGTTGATATATGCCATCAAGTTGTCAATATAGTTTGAGCAAAGTCTAACAATAGCTTCTTCATCGCCAACCAAAGCTTTTTGTACTTCGTGCTTGAGAATATCATCAAGCTTTTTGGTTGTAAGAGTGATACAGTTTTGATATTTTCTAACAATGTCTTTATTGGTAATTAGACTGTGTGATTCCAATCCACTCTTAAGAGCATTGAGAACCATGAATGGATTAATATAATCGTGTCTGCTACTCAAAGTACTTGAAATTTTATCTTGAATGTATCTAGCAGAAAGACCACTGATGCCTTCTTGTGGATTCTTTTCTTTAAGTTCTTTAACACGATCAATTGTCCAGCCCGGAAGCATCTTGCCATCGTAAAGTTCAGCCTTTTCTACAAGGCTGATCTTGCTGTCTTTATCCTCATCAAGACGAGTAAGAACTGCGAAAAGAGCAGCAATTTCAAGTGTGTGTGGCGCAATATGTTGAGCAATCTTTTCACTGTTGTAATCTTGTTCCAACACCTTAAGTTCGTTCTGCCATTCAAGAAGATATGGAATTTCAATCTTAACAGTTCTGTCCTTTAGAGCTTCCATGTATTGGTTGTTCTTAAGTTTTTCGTATTCGGGAATATTTGTGTGACCAACAATTGCTTCATCGATTGATATTTGAGCAAACTTCTTAGGCTTTACAGATTGTTCTTGAGATGCACCAAGAAGATCGTAAAGGAATGCTACTTCTAGCTTAAGCATTTCGATAAATTCAATAATGCCACGATTGGCAACTTGAAATTCCCCATCAAAACTGAATGTTCTTGGATCAGAGTCACTTCCAAAGGTTGGGAGCAAAGCAAAGTTAATATCACCAGTAAGTTCTGTGCTATCTTGGTTCTTTTCGTCCTTGGGTTGGAATGATGCGATACCAACTCTATTTGTTTCACTATAGTGCATTCTCTTCACAACAATGTGATTGGCAATTACTTTGCTCCAATCGCCCTTGTATTGTTCAAGCAATTTTTCATAAAAGAACTTGCACTTTGGATCAAGCTCTCCATCAACATGCAAATTATAGACTGTAGATTTTTCTTTATCTGAAGCATTATCACGAAGAATTTTGTTAAGATCTGTGAGAATTTTCTTACGGATTTCAATAGGAATGAGTTTGAGTGGTTCTTCATTCATTGGGCAGCAGCAATTATCACTAGTATAGATACCTTCTGCTCCTGCTGGAAGGTTAACCCACTTGAAGGTATAAAGAGCGCCATCATCAATGCGTGAGTAAGCTTCAAGGCCTCTTTTGATAAGGCGAAGAATAGTTGATTTGGATGAGCCTACTGGACCGCAGAGAAGAAGAATACGCTTTTCTGGTCCAAAGCCGCCTGCGGCACCTTTAAAGTGGCTTACAAGTGCTTCTAGTTGTTCTTCAATACCGAAAATTTTAATTTGTGGATGATTTTCAAAAAATTTATATGTAACGACTTTCTTGCGATATCTTTCGAGTTCATTTGTTCCTTCAGAAACAATCATGTCATAAATTCTTTGAAATGAGTTTCTGACAAGTTTTGGATTTGCATAACACTTATCAAGATATTCGTCAAAACTAATTTCTTCGTGTAGTTTTTCAAAATCTTGTGTTGTTGTGTTTTCGACTAATGCGCTGAGTCTTCCCATGTTACTGCACCTCACCAAAGTGTTTTCCGCTGCTAATATCATCAATTGGGTTGTATGGTGCTGTTCCCATATGGGAAGCAGCTTCGGCTTTCCTTCTTAAATCAGTGGCTTGTTCCAAATTATATCCAGCCCTATAATTAAAATTATCAAATTTGCTTGTATCTTTTGGTTGAGCAAATTTAATATGGGCAGAAGTGATTAATTTTTTCTTTGATTTTGAGTTACACTTAGGGCAACTTACATCTGAATAATCACCAGTTTCATCGAATCTGGTGAATGTTTCGTATTCATTTTTACATTTCTTACAGCCAAATATATATGTAGGCAAATTTTATCCTCTGGATTTTACAAGTTTTGACTTGTTCAAATAATATAGTTAACATTAAATAAAAGTTGCTTGCTCAAAATTTTGAGCAAGCAACTAAAGGTTTAATTAATTTTTAGAAATTTTTTAATCTTCAAGAATTTTTCTTAAACCATCATATGTTTCTTTAATAATTTGCAGTTTATTTTTCATTGATTTGAATCGCCAAAAAATACTTGATTTGCATAGATTGATGCTGTCAACAAGTATCTTTTCGTTTATTTCCTGCTCTAAAAGAAAGTTTTGTTCAATCTGGAGAGCAATTAGCTGCGAATCTACAACTTGATCAGGGTGATCCTTAGAATCTTCTCCGAAGTCCTCTGGATTGTCCTCATCGAAATCATCGTCGCCATATCGTTCAAAATTGAATCGTTTCATGGCATAACTCCTTTTCGATCAGTGGTCTAAAAATCAAAGATTCTTTAACAATATTTGATAAGCGTATTTTATTACAATTATCCAATATGTCAAAAGCATCCTTACTATTTATAGCTCTGTATGCAATATCTCTAGCATCAACATCAGAGATATAAAATAATTCTCCAGATTTTTCAAAAAATTTATTGCAAATATTTATTTTTGGCTTATTTTTTCCATTTATGACAAGATATTTTGAAAATATTTCTTGGTCTATATTAAATCTTCTCAAGCAGAAAACATTAGAAAAAGCAATTATGTATGACTCTTGCCATTTGATCATATTCTGAATATGGTCTACATCAAAATTTGTTTCTAGATGTATTATTTTAAATTTTAGTCTTCTTGCCCAAGGTATTACATCAAAATTTGGATAGCCATAAACAAAAAATACAGGTTTTATATTTGGGAGATTTTTAGCAAAAGAAAACCAACTGAAGTAAGAAATTAAATTATATGGATAATAAGCAGGGACAATTATGCCTAAATTTGGTGTGTAATCAATTTTTGGTTTAAACAGAACTTTCATCAAAACTTAAAGAGTTCACTCTTATGCTTTTTAAAATGTTTTCTGGGCGAAAATACTCGATTGGGTGATGGAATAATTTTGGGAACCATACGTTTGATCTGACTTCTATATGTGCTTCTGTCTCCACCATGACCATTATGGTTCTTTTCTTGTAACTCAACATATTCTCTGAAAGTAATCATGGTGTAGGAGGAACGCTCGCAAGAGCGTCACTAACAGCTTTTTTAAAAATATTTTTATTTTTATTTTTCAACTCAATAATTTTTTGTCTTAATTTGTTTGGATCATTTGCAACAGCTTGAACTTCTGGATTTTGTGCATACTTCTCTACTTCTTTTGGATCTGGCACAGCTTCATTGAATTTTTCAACAAATTCTTTAAATGTCATCATCATATTGATATATATATTTTCAATGGTCGAATATTAGGAAAATTTTTATGAATAATAAATTTAACAGTTTTTTGTCAAAAAGAAATAAAATAGAAAATTTCGTTTCTTTGCTTGAAGTTGCAGCAAGTAAAGGAATTTCTGGTTATGGATTTGTTAGAAACATATTAAGACCAGTTCTTGAAAACAAGAATTGGAGCAATCTAAATCAATTTGTAAACATAATATCAAGAAAATTAAACAACTTGAATGAAGCTATAATGGACCCTAATGATCCCAGTGGTCTTGGGAATATAGAGAGAAGAAGATTTACTCCAGAAGAACAAGCTGCAAGAAAAGTAAAGCATGATGATTTGTTTGAAAAAGTTAAAGAAGAATTCAAAAAACATATTAAAGAAGCACAATATAAAACTGGATATTTTCTTAGAGCTACTGAAAAATATGAAGATGACCCAGAAGAGAGATCTAAAGCTAAAGCAACTATAGCAATGTTAGACCACCTAACAAAAATTATCAATAAATACATTAATGACTATAAATTAAAATATAAAACAGAATTTACTGATACAGAATATGAAGCTGAAGTGGAAAGAAGAAAAAGAATTCGTGGAGATTTTGAAAAAGCAGCAGCGCCAATCATCAGCCAATTTACAAGAGACAAAATTCCAGTAAAACATGTATCTTTTGCAGAACTTCTTCAAAAACTAACAAATGCAAGATCCAGAATGACTGATTTGCAAAAACTTAAACTTTCATTTACTGTTGATCAGCTTATCAATGATCGTTCTGTTAATATTGCACACAAAGCAAAACTTAAATTACTTGCAGCTAATTTACCAACTCCACCAAGAAGTAAAGCGGCGTTAAAAGATGCAATTGAGGCAGATCAAGCAAGAAGAAGAAGAGAAATAGCTTTTGGCTCAGGTCGAATTCCTTCTGGCGAACCATCGGTTTCTTCTACAAGTAGTGATCCAAGAGATAATCCTGACTTAGATGCTGCGTTAGGTATAACTACAAACGATGCATTAGATGCAGTTGTAAATGCAGTTGCAGAGCCTATTGACGATATTAGAAAAAACGTACCAGTTGAAATTGCACCAGAAGAACCACCTGCGAGTTTAGAACCACCAGAAATTGTTAATCCCGAACCACCTGCTGTTGGTAGAGATCGACATCGTGCGGCAAAATTAATAAGGGGATTAACAGAAGAAGAAAAAAACTACTATAACTCTATTGGTCGTAATAATCATAAAAAGTCCCGTTTCCTTAATGCCACACCAGAACAACGTAGAGTAATGATGTCTAGTGGTTCAACACAAGGAGATTTATTCTCTTCAAGTGGTATGTTAGATTGGACAAACAACAATATTGGAACATTTAAACAATTTGTTGAAAGGTTTTACAGATGAAAACATTTCTTACTATTTTTGCAGCATTAGCAATTGGATTCTTTTCTGGGGCTGCTACATTTTGTGTAATGCAGTTTCATTATTGTTCATTTATGAAAGATATGATTAAACATTTGAACCATGATCATAAATAATGAAATGTAAAGGAAAACATGATTAGAAATTTCGATTCATATATTTACAAAAAGAAAAATGAACTAATTAACCAATATAGTTCAAGAATAATCCATGAATTGTCAAGAGGGAAAGAAATCAAAGAAACTGTTGTTGAGTTTTTTCTTAATTTTGTAGATGAAAATATTTTTTCAGAAGCTGTTGCGGGTAATCAACAAGGACAACCAAAAAAGAAAATTTTTATAGGTGGGCATCAAAAAGATATTATAGAAATTATAAGAAACACAATAGGAAGTCTAAAAGATATTTATAGTCATGATATTGGCAAAGGTCAAAAATCGACAAATTTAGCTAACACCTATATTATGTTCGCTAACAATGTAGGTAAAAAACTAATTGATGCTGTTCCTAATATTTTAACGACAGCTGCACAAAATGTTAGTAAAATAATGGCACAACAAAAACCTGCGGCTCAGGCTGCGGCTGCTGCTCCTGCTGGTGGCACTCCTGCTGCTGGACAAGCTGCTGCTGGTACTCCTGCCGCTACTCCACAAGACTTAAGTGCATTGCAAAATGTTTTTAAATCAGGACCAGCACAAGCTGCCTTTGCTGCAATGTCACCAGAAGAAAAAAACAGATTAGCAACAGCACTGGCTAGATTGACTCCAGAAGAAAAAGCATATTTTGATAAAAAAGGTCAAACTTACATAACAAGACAAGCATTTCTTAGAAAAACGGCAGCAGGTAGAGCTGCACATATGAGTCGTACTCCTAGACCTTCTAGGAGAAAGGGACAGCAATCTACAACAACTACCATTAATAACTCACCACAATCAGCGCCACAACCACAATCAACACCTATTAATCCTGCTCCTAATGCTCCAAGTTCTGCTTTTGGAAGCAGAATTACATTTCAACCAGGAATGTTTCAGACAAGTTCTTACAATCCTATGAAAAAAGGATTTTTAAATTTCTTTGAATCAAGACAAGCAAGAAATTTCATAAATGAAACAGCAAGAGAATTCATAAATAATAGCAATAATGTAGAAAAACTTGTTGAAGAATTTATCC
>Ga0181348_1001289_pt1 | contig 11059 bp, 15 predicted proteins | sample Su13VDMM110DN_FD_130092 | JGI IMG/M metagenome (GOLD analysis project Ga0181348, IMG submission 130092) | Freshwater viral communities from Lake Michigan, USA - Su13.VD.MM110.D.N | ecosystem: Environmental > Aquatic > Freshwater > Lake | place: USA: Michigan | collected 2013-07-16
CTTGCTGCGGGATGCATCTATGATGCTGTCAGCGGTAACGTGTCATTCTCCACGCTCGACCTAGCTGACTTCAATAAAGCTAAAGGTACGTTGCCGCAATACAACGGTGCACAAAACAGGTGGTACATCAGCAAGCAAGGATTCGCTCAGTCGATGGAACTTCTTGCGGTCGCTGCTGGCGGGACGACAAATCGCGATATCGCATCTGGAATGCAACAGACATTCCTTGGCGATCCGGTTGTGTTTTCACAGGTACTGCCGACCACTTCTGCATCACAAGTATCGACGATCGTTGCATACTACGGTGATTTGCGCATGGCAGCAACGATGGGTACTCGACGAGCGATGAATATTCAAAGCGATTCAAGCATTTACTTCAAGCAAGATGCGATCGCTGTTCGCTGCACAGAGCGTTTCGATATCAACATTCACGGTATTGGAACGGCTACTGTTTGCGGTCCTATTGTAGCTTTGAAAACGGCTGCGTCTTAATACACCTGTTGCCACGGGTGGCGCGGGTTGTCGGGTAGTAATATTCGGCAACCTGCATTTTTAACAACAATCATTCAATCAAAAGGTTCATACAATGACGAAAAGTCAACAAGCTCTAAGAGTAGAGTTATCGCGGACGCCGCTTGCGGCTGCTACCAATGCTGCTACTGCGTCAATCGATATGTCGGGTGCTCATTACGCAACAATTCTGGTTCCCGTCGGAATCGAAGCGAACACCAATTCAACGAACGTAATTGTGGACGTTCTGCACAGCGATACAACCGTGGTGACGAGTCACGTATCGCTCGGAACTGTATTACTGGACAACGCAGCGGCATCGTGCCAAGTCTATCACTGCAACTGGATTGGAAAAGGCAGGTACATGCGTGTCACTGCAACTCCAGACACCTCAACGAACGGTACTGTTCTGCTCGGCGGAATCATTGTGGTAAAGCAAGTAGACGCTTCACCGAACGCTTCGACGACTGCACCAGTTACGATTGTTTAGTTCTATAAATCCCGTGGCAAACAGGAGTTTTAAAAATGGGTTCAGTTCCAGTTAAAGTTGCCGTCTTGATGACGGCTGGCAGATATGAAAACACTTACTGCCGAAACGTAATCGAATCAGCGATCCGCGAAAGCGGTTTGAAATTGTCGATTAGTCTCGGCGTGTTTTACGGCCAGTGTATGCAGGAAATGATGAATGACGTTGTTAAGGATGGGTGCGAGTTAATCGTAACGGTTGACGGCGACTCGATCTTCAACACGACACACATTGATAGGCTTATCCAAATGATCGCAAACAACGAACACATAGATGCACTTGCTTCCATGCAGCCGCGACGTGGTATTTCGTATCCATTGTTTACCGTCGGAAATCAAACGGAATGCAAAATTGACGTAACGAGAGACGAACCGTTCGAGGCCGTGACAGCACATTTTGGCCTGACTGTTATCCGCGCTTCGAAGCTGGCAAAAATGAAAAAGCCTTGGTTCCATTCGACACCGTCGCCTGATGGCGATTGGAGCAAGGAATCTGGCAAGGTTGACGATGACATTTACTTTTGTCGCAAGTGGAAAGAAGACGGAAACACGTTGTACGTCGATCCAGGTTGCAGAATCGGGCACATGGAGGAAATGGTCGCACACTACGACGATGACCTGCAACTACAGCACGGGTATCCATCTGACTGGCATGCAGCACAGCGACGGATACGAGGGTTAGCTAAGGATGGCATTAAAGAACGAAAGCTGAATATCGGTGGTGCTAAAAATCCTCAGGATGGCTACGAAGTCGTAGACCGACAAAACGGACAAGAAGCTTTTCCCTTGGCCTTCGACGATAGAACTTTCGATGAGGTTCGCGCTTCTCATATCCTCGAACACTTTGCTAAAAAAGAAGTGCAGGATGTAGTTAAAGAATGGTGTCGCGTTCTGAAAACTGGTGGAGTTCTCAAGATAGCGGTGCCCGACTTGGACTGGATTATGGAAAATCGGGACCATCCACATTTCGAGGGATACTTACTCGGCGGCCAAACTGACGAAAACGACTTCCATAAAAGCATATTCAACGAATCGTATTTGACGCACTTAATGTCAGCGGCTGGCCTGTCTGACATTAAACCCTGGGCTGGCAAGCAAGGCGAATGTAGCAGCCTTCCTGTATCACTCAACTTGCAAGGACTGAAGCGATGATCGTTAAGTTAGTGCGACCGTGGAATAATTGGGATGCTGGTCAAGTGTTTGCTACGATGAGCGAAAGTATCGCTACCGTCTTAATATCACGTGGCGTAGGAGTTGAGATCGTGCCATCAAAACAGGGCGCACTACCGGCAAAGCAGGCTGAACCTATCGCTTCAAAGGCAGGTAGAAAATAATGGAAGCCACGACCAACTACATTCCTGAGCTTGTTACAGCACCGACATTTTCTGCCCTAACTTTAGAAGAAGCGAAGAAGCAAGTAGAAGTCTCACTTACTGACTCAACACACGACGAACATTTGCTTGAGTTAATCCTATCATCGGCGGAACAAGTCGAAAGCGATACTGGCCTCTACCTATGTCGTCGCACTCTTAAAGTAAATTGTGCAAATGCATTCGATGGTATGCAGCTTCAAGGCAGTCCGATAGCGTCAGTTAGTTCGATCAAGTATTACGACACGTCGAACGTACAACAAACTTTGTCCGCAACGGTCTACAACTTTGATGCAGCGCATCGCAAAATACACCTCAAGTACTTGCAGGTCTTACCTACTTATGTCGATCGGTGGGACGCATGGGAAATTACTTACTTAGCTGGATACGCTGACCAATATTCTGTACCGGCACTCGCAAAGAAAGCATGTCTACTCAATGTAGCTGGCGACTTCTACGATCGTGGCGACTTGATTAAAGAATCTGAGCAACGCAAGTACGAGCGAACGGTCTCGAAACTTCGCAGGGGAACGTACCCATAATGCTAACCAGTGCGGGAAAAAAAAGACACAGAATAATATTCCAGTCTGCAACGGAAACAATTGCAGACACCGGAGAACCTGTTGTGACTTGGGTTAATTACCGAACGGATGAGCCTGCGGAATTTGTACCGACTGGCGGTACGGAAACAATCCGTGGCCGACAGATAGAAGCCGGAACAAGGGCCATCTTTCGCGTGAACTATAGGGATGGATATACAACACAAATGCGAATCCTGCACGACAGTGTTTATTACGGCATCACCTACATTAACAAAGTCGATGGCCTTAACCGTGAATTGGAAATCATGGTAAGGAGTTCGCAATGAGAAACGGATTTAACTTCGAATTTACTTTTGACGAACGGCAGTTAGCTAGGCTGATTTCAATGCCAATACTGATTCAAACGCAAGTCGTGGATAAAGTACTGCGAGCGATGGCGATTCCTATTCTTTCAAAAGCGAAGGCTATTGCACCTCGCGCGACGACACCGGTTCAAGCCGATGGTCGAACCAACCGCGAGAAACAAAGTAAAAAGATGCACGAAGCAGGATGGAACGCAACGAATTCACGCGATCACCTTGGCTATCGTTTTGTTTCCTATGAGCATACTGGCGTTCTGGTCGTTGGCGGAAAAAGTCCTGGTGCAAACAAACTCAACTTCGATTCTGGCGAAGCGAGAGACGTTGTTTATTGGGGTAAATACGCTCGCAAGTTAAAACGGGTTGCGCCACACGATAGATTTATGCACCGTGCATACGAAGAAACAAAAGGCGAACAAATCGCGTATGGAATTGCAAAACTTCAATCTGAATTGAGTAACCTAAATGGCTAAAAATTTACGACTAACAGACACGGTAGTAATCGCAATCAGCGGAACCGTTTCTGCTTCGCTCACTCTTGATAACAGTCGCATCCCTCTTGCAATTGTAACGCCAACTGCATTAACTGGCACGTCGTTTAATTTTAACGGATCGATAGATGGCACGTCCTTTTATCCGATATACAACGAGAGCACGCTTTACGCTGTCACCGTCGGCACGTCTGCTGGTCGGCATATTGCATTGTCGAGAGCTGCGTTTGAGGGTGTTAGATACCTCCAGGTCGTTAGCACTTCGGCTGAGGCCGCAGCGAGAACAATTAAGGTAGTAAGCGGCGAATAATGGCAAGCGACGTAGGAAAAGCATTGAGGACGAAACTACTTACCTATGGTTCGGTTTCTACGATCGTTGGTCAGCGCATGTATCCAGACCAATTACTCCAAACTTCGACTTTACCGGCAATTGTTTACACGAAAATATCAACGGAGCGAGACCATGAAATAACAAACGTCACAAGATCGGGCCACGCAAGAATCCAGATGGATTGTTACGCAGCTTCGCGTGAAGGTGCCAACGACCTGGCTCACGCAATTAGGAACACGGGCATCTGCGCTTTCAAAGGCACAGTAAGCGGAATCTACCTTGGTTGTACCATGATCGATTCCGGTGACTCTTACGGCACAGACACCCCAACTGATGGCAATCAGGCTTATCGTTACATAACTTCATTTGACATCAAAATTCATTATTGGGAGGCAGCTTAACTATGGCAGCATTAACAGTACCGATTACCGGATTAGGAACAACAATATCTGGGTTAGGGGTAACAACTTTTTTAACGAGCATAAGTGCGGCAAAAATTGGCACTACGCCACTCGACATTACGACTCTTTCCAGCACGGGCTACGAAAAAATGCGACCGGGCGACTTGCGTAAACTGCCAAAGATCACAGTGGAATTCTATTGGATGGGTGCTGCTCCACCGATCACGACAACGATGATTCCAACATCGGAACCTTACGCTGGCTCATTGTTCACTATTACCTACGCAGGAGCAGGTGCAGGATCTTTGCAAGGTTCGGCGTTCGTCGAAGATGTTGATTTTCCAAATTGCAAAGCTGGCGAAATTATGAAGGGGTCAATGACGATCCAATTTGACGGCGGAGCAACAGCACTTACCTACACTGCGGCATAACAAACTATGAAAGTAGAACTTGTACCACATCTCGGCGTCGGTTTTGATGGCGTTGAAGTTGAGATAGGCCAATGGCATGTCGTCGTTGACGGCACTCGAAGCGGGTATCTCTCAAAAGATATCGGTGCCAACCTCATGCCTTTACCTCCGATGATGCTAATGACAATTGGGCAGCAGGACGAAATTGCAACTCAATGTTCAAAGTTGCTGGACCGCGAAGTCGGAAAGGCAATTCCGTTTTACGTCCCTTCGCAAGAAGGACAAGAATTACTTGAAGAGGAAGACGAAGAATAATGATAGGCAAGGCAGAATTCGAAGCGTTACTGGCAGAACCGCTACGCACTAAGGTAGTGATCGTTAATGAAAAAGAATTCCGTGTGCGTGAAATGACGGAATCGCAAGGAGCGGATTACGAGTTAGCATTGCAGACCAACGGCAAAACTGACATGAATAAAGCTCGTAGAGCGATGCTTGCGATCATGTTGATTGATTCCGAGGGCAACCGCATTTGCGAATCTGGCGACCAACTGCTTAACCTTCCGTTGAGTTACGCGAGTCCTATATGGGATGTTTGCTTAGAGCTGAACCGATACAGCGAAAAGGAAATCAAACAACTGGTAAAAAACTCCGAGGGAGTCGAAGGCTCCGCCTAGCCTATCGACTCGCTTTCCAATGGGGAATCGTTGACGTTCATTCGTGGCTGAAAAGCATGCCGCATGGTGCACTTGACCATTGGGATGCTTTTGATCGCGTTGAACCTATTGGCGAGCATTGGTTTCAAACTGCGTCGATCGTCTCGATGCTGACACACGTTTTGAGTTTCATTGGAATTCAATACGGGGCTAGTGCTAGTCCATCGACACCAAACGAGGTCATGCCAGATCGGTACGTGAGACCGAAGAAACCAAAGCAACAGCAACAGCCAGCAACACCGCAAACAGCCACGGAAAGCTTCCGGGGGCTGCTTGGCGTGTTTGGCTTCAAACCGAAAGCATGAAATGGCATCAACGATCAATCTTGCGAACATTAAGCTGGCGATGGAAACTTCGGCTATCCAACTTGGTTTTAAGATCGCCCGTGGGGAAATTGCTTCGCTAAGGAAGGCGTTCAATGACGGTGAAAGCGATATCGAGAAATACAATCGGCACCTCGACATGCTCAATAAGTATTTTAAGAACTCGACGGAAGACGTGCATATCTACGAACGGGCCTTAATTGGATTGCAGAAGCGATTCAAACAAGGAGAGTTTGCGACACCGGCCCCGAAGACGGCATTAAGTAGCCGTATTGAAGAACTGCGATCTCGATCAACATCAACGGACGATAAATACGCTTCTGCGATGCGAGAACTATGGGTATTGAAACGACAACTTAACGTAACAACCGTCGAATTTAATAGGCTAGAGGATCAAACGGCCAAACAATTTGGCATTACGACACCTCGAATGAAAGCGCAGAACGACGCACTTGACGCACTAGCGAAGGCAGAGAAGGCGGCAGCAATGTCTTTGGCACGCCACAAAGAATTACTCGAACAATCTCTAACGCCACAACAAAAGTACATGCGAGCGTTAGCGGAACTTTCGCAACTGACAGGCTCATTAAAACCGGGGACAGCCGCAAATAATCATTTAATGGAAGAGGCAGCTAAAAAATACGGTGTCGTTACAGCTAAGGTTCAAGCACAAAAGGACGCTCTTGATGCACTAGCAAAGGCACAGAAAGCAGCAGCGGCAGAACAGTCTCGAGCCGCTGAATTAGCATCCAGATCACAAACGGCTATTCAGAAGTTTGACGCTGAACTGCTCGAAATGCACAAGCTTCGCAAGGAACTTAAAGCCCTTGGGGTTACAAGAGAAGACGTGAACCGTCTTGTCGACCAGGCGGCAGCCAGACACGGACTTTTAACAACACGCATGAAAGATGCCGCAGCCGCAACAAAAATATTGGCTGATGCAGAAAAGGCGGCAGCAACTGCATTGGCTCGCCACAAGGAACTAACAGAGCAATCGCTAACACCGCAGCAGAAATACATTCGAGCGATAACCGAGATTTCGCAACTGACCGGCAGGCTGGCACCAGGGACAGCAGCAAACAATCGCCTCATGGAACAGGCAGCCAAAGCAAACGGCGTTGTCACGGTTGCAATTGATCGGCATACGAGGGCACTCAAACTTAAACAAGTGCAGCAGGACTACATCAACAAGGGAGTGCAGCAAGCGAACGCATTGCTTCAGTCCGCCATGACGATGGAACAACGGCACACCGCACAGCTTAATCAACTTACGAACGCTTACAGGCAAGGTGCGATTTCGATTGACAAGTACGCTCACTCACTGCGGCAACTAAAAAAGGAGCAAGGGCAGGAAGTCCGCGAAGCTGGATCGATAACAACACCAGGCGGAATGAATCTAACGGCGACGGCAGGGATACTCGCTGCGGGTGCTGCGTTAATGCGATCTAGCTCTACAGTTAAGCAATTCATATTAGATTCTAGGACTATCGCATCAAATATTGAAACAACAACTCTAGCATTTGACGTGATGAGCGGCTCGGCTGAAAAAGCCAAGAACATGGTAGCGGAATTGCGGGTTCTTGACGCGAAGACACCGATATCGTTCACCGGCCTGGCTGACGCATCCAAAACCTTAATGGGCTATGGCGTAGCGGCGAAGACGATAACGCCAATTCTTCAAAGACTAAGTGATGTTTCACTTGGCAATGAGGACAAGTTTAAGTCACTTGCCCTTGCGTTTGGGCAGGTAAAGGCGGCTGGAAGGCTGATGGGTCAAGAAGTCCTACAGATGGTGAACGCTGGTTTCAATCCATTGGCTGAGATCGCTGAACAGATGGCTAAGAAATTTGGCGGGTTGTCCGAAGACTTTATGCCAAAACTAAAGAAGGCTATGGAGGATGGTCAAATATCCTTCGCCATGTTTGAGCAATCGATTGAGAGAGCGACTAGCACCGGCGGACGGTTTTTCGGAGCAACAGAGCGATCGATCGAAACCTCCTCAGGCCAATGGGCAAAGTTCATCAGTGATTTACAGACTGTGCAGATCGCTCTTGGTGAGGCACTGGGACCGCCAACTATCGAAATGATTACATCACTAGGCGATGCCCTAGATCTATTAAACCAATCAGGTGCTTTTCAAGGATTAGTTATTTCCTCGGAAGCAATAGGGATGTCGCTTGCACTAGTTAGTGGAAATTTTATTGAGTACATGCAAAAAATAAATAAATTGCATGCAATTCAAGCAGAAACGGCAGCCAAAAGAAAGAAAGATCAAGAGGAATTTGCTGCGTTTGATCGTGCACATGCAGAATGGAGTACTAGAGAATCTGAAAAACAATGGAATATAATTAAAAGTGCGCAGGCAAAAAAAGAACGAGAAAAGAAAGGACCAATGCTTCTTCCTACCGTTGAAACCGCAGCACAAGCAGCCGCCAAAACAGCGGACGAAAAATCAGTCAAGAATTTTAATAAGCAAATTGAACGAATCAAGACCGAGTACGACGAACGAACGAAAGGCAAGGACAAGTTCGACCGCGAGTCGCTACTAAAGGCGATGAACTTCAATAAAATGGACGCTACGCAGAAAAAGCAATTGCAAGAGGCACTGCGCATGCAAAGGCTAAACGACGAAGCCGCTATCGCTGAAAAAGCGAAAAAAGAAGCCGAGAAAGTTGCGAAGGAAAAAAAGGCAATTGCAGACGCTCTTGCAAAGAAGCAAGCTGAAGACGTTAAGGCAATGCACGAAAAATCTCGAACGCCATTAACAGAGTTCCAAGAGACTCTAAAAGAGATCAAGCGACTGCAAGGACTTGGCTTAGACGCTGGCGATGCTGGACGCGCACAAAAAGACGCTGCCGAGAAGTTCCAGAAGGCGCAGAACCCTGACAACATAGCACGCACCACAGCTCCGCTTATCAAAGCTGGTTCAGTGGAAGCGTATAAGTTAATGGATGATCGAAAAGAGAAACAATTTTTGGTTGCAGAACAAGCAAGGATTATCGCATCGGAATCGCTCGTCGTTCAACAACAAATCCGTGACGCTTTAAATAAAGACAAACTCGTAGTTGGAATGAAACGGTAGCATGGCTAGCGAAATAGTAGACCAAGATGAATTGCGATCCGGTACTGCATCGATAACCAAGGGGCAAGGCAACAGGCTAACGTACACATCTACGTTTAATTTTCTTGTGGTCACCGATAGCCGATACGTGACACGAGAGGAGGTGCTATTACAGACTCCAGGGCTTCCTGTTGTTGGTCTTATTTACGGTGCTATTAACGCAGTTTGCGTAAGGAAGTCAGCGACGCGAACGACAGAAAACGCTCTCTATTGGAATGTGTCATGCGACTTCGACACAGGCAGAGAAGACCAAAAACAAGACCCCCAAAACCCAGGTAGTGCAGATCCAACCACCTGGATTCCTGTCTTCAAAATAGATGGCTTCGAAACGCGAGATCGTGTTTTGACAATGGATAAATCAGCGACTCCAAAGCCATTGACCAACACAGCAAAGCAACCTTTGACACCGCGCCCTACGGAAAGCATTACTCTTTGCAGTTTTTCATTTACGCAATTTGAAGATCCGTCACAGGACATAAGCGTTTTTTTAGACAGGAACGATACTGTAAATTCAACTACGTTTGCTGGCCGAGGTGCTAGACAACTAAAGTTAAATATTATCGGTGCTGAGCTTGGATTCTTTGGCAATTTTAATGCTTGGAACATTAGCTACAAAATGACCTACGACAAAGCCACATGGGATTTGAAAGTCCTTAATATTGGCTCTGGCTATTTAGACGCAGCCGGTAAACTTCAAGCTTACCGAGACGGCATCAATGGTCCTGTAATCATTGGCAATTTGACAACTGGTGGAGCGAGGCTAACGCCAGCAAACGCAGATCCTGAAGAACTGACGTTTAAAATATACGACGAACTAGACTTCAATACATTTATTAGGAAATAGTTCTTTATGGAAGATCCGATTTACGGTTTTAGTGCTGGCGTTGCCGACCAGTTGCTTCGCGTAATTGGACAGACGCCAATTGTTGATGCTGCGAACTCACACAACAACTATACAACGATCGCGGTAGCGTACACGACAGCAGGTGCGACAGGTCGATCAGGAACAACTCTGGGGACTGGAACGGCTACGTTGTATTATTTTGCGGTATCAGGTGCAGATCGCGTTCTTACGACTCAGACGGTCGATGTGACATTCTATAATATGTCATCAAGCACCGTCGCGGCAACAAAGTTTTTGATGCTATTGCTAGTCGGTGATGTCTGGATTTGCAACTGGGAGGAATGTTGAGATGGTTTGTCGGAAGAACAGCCCAGGCGGTCCGTTTTGTGGTTGCGGAACGTGCGAGCTGCTAATCGAAGACCTGCCGACAATAACAATTGCAAACATGTCGGTTCTGTACGACTGGGTTAAGATTTCTCAATGCTGTGCGATGATCGTTTTTGAGTACGACACACCGCAAGGTTTCACGGTGATCGACGGTGGCGACGTGATGACCTACGACAAGACTGAGGTTTGCGAGACGGAGACGTTTCGTTATCCGTTCACTTGCGGTTCTGTTACGCAGTCATTTTGGAGCCAGAATGGTGAGGGTGAAGCGGCAGCAATTGGCTCGTCACCAAAGCCAAATCATTTGCCAGAGGGAACACAACCTACTTACGATTGTTGTCCTGCAACGCCGGTCTCGATTGCAACATTGACTAAAACAGTTAGGTCGAGGGGAGGACAACGATTCTTTGTTGAGCTACGAGCAGACACGATTAGCGTCGTGATTTTGAAAGTTGAGGATTATGTTTGCACTCCAGCGGTCGCGGTTACTAAATACATCATCAGATCAACAATTAATTATTCTGGGCGATATCTTTACGGCAACTACAACGAGCTATCTACGACCTATGCTGCTGACGAAGGCATTACCGATATTGATTGCTGGGAAGTTCCTGCAAACTCAGTCGTCGGATCGCCTACTTTTGACCTGTACAATTATGACCCTGCGGACATTGTTTCATATGACGACATAGCATCGCATGTTTGCCGAGAAAAAGTATTAACCTCGCTGCC
>Ga0181348_1001290_pt1 | contig 11049 bp, 12 predicted proteins | sample Su13VDMM110DN_FD_130092 | JGI IMG/M metagenome (GOLD analysis project Ga0181348, IMG submission 130092) | Freshwater viral communities from Lake Michigan, USA - Su13.VD.MM110.D.N | ecosystem: Environmental > Aquatic > Freshwater > Lake | place: USA: Michigan | collected 2013-07-16
AATTAACTATTGTTTTTAATTCTTGATCTAATATTTTAGTTGGAAGCCAACCAATGTTTTTTAATTTAGAATCATCAATACAATATCTAACATCTTGACCTATTCTGTTATAATTTAAATCAATATAATCTTCAATGTTTACTTGTTTGTCAAAAAATATATTATCAATACATTTATTATCTAGTTGTAAAACCATACAAAGACAAAAAAATTGTGTGGAAACATGGTTGAATGGTTTTAATGATTATATATTTACTACTGATATAATTGAAGGTAGTTATAATCAAATATCACATACTCAAGATTCTAACTATCCCTTTTCATGCAATGTTAATCAATTAGAAGAAATGAACAGAATAATAAAAAATAAATTATATGAAAAGTTTGAATGGTTTTTTTTCGGAGATGATGATGTAGTTATGAATATTGATACGGTTTTGGAATTATTACAAAATGAAAAATTATTAATTGATAGAATTATGAACCATAAATTATATAAACCATATCACCCTAATCCAAATATAAAATATGCAGTTTTGGGTAGTAGTGCTTCTTTGGGAGGTGATAATGTGTATCCTAGTGGTGGTGCTGGTTTTTTTATACATGGTGATGTTTTTAAAAATTGTAAACAAATTAAAATAACACATCCTGCTAAAAAATTTGTTGATGTTCTTGTCGGCGAGTGGATGAAAGAAAATAATATTGCAATGGTTCCGTTTAATGGAATGACTGGCTGCGATCCTTCAGAAGCAGGAATAGATCCAAGAAATCCTGATCATTATGAAGAAATACGGAAAAATTGGATAACTTTTCACAGAATATCAGATTTTGAAAGAATGAAATTGTTTAATGATATTTGGAAAAATAAAATATGAATATAATAGTAACAGGTGGTTGTGGATTTATTGGATCGAACCTTGTTGATGAATTGGTAAAACAAGGTCATGATGTTACCGTCATAGATGATCTCTCATCTGACGCACATGATAGGTTCTACTTCAACACAAAACCCACATATTATCATTACTCAGTGACCGACTATGTCATGTGTTCAGAAGTATTCAATCGACATAAGCCAGACTATGTATTTCATCTTGCAGCAGAAGCAAGAATACAGAACTGTGTAGATGATCCAACCAAAGCATATGAAACTAACCTCATAGGTACACTCAATATGCTTGCACTGTCCAAGAGATATCAGGTAAAGAGATTGGTTCTATCCACCACCTCTGCCATTTATGGTCTGAAGAACGAGCAACTACCACAACACGAAGAGATGTCACCAGACTGTCTTAATGCGTACTCTCTTTCTAAGTTTGCAGCAGAACAAGCATGTAAGATGTATTCTACTCTATATGGCTTAGATACCGCCTGTCTTCGTTACTTTAATGTCTTTGGGCCACGACAACCAATCAAGGGACAATATGCTCCTGTTATTGGTATATTCTCAAGACAAAAGAAAAATAATCAACCAATGACTATTATTGGAGATGGACTACAAACCAGAGATTATGTGTATGTCTCTGATGTTGTTTCCGCTAACATTACCGCTGCCCTTCACCCAGAACCACTCAATGCTGAAGTGTTTAATGTTGGTTCAGGAATAAACTATTCTGTATTAGAACTTGCTAGAATGATGGAAGGGGAGTATAATCATCTACCCGCTAGGGTTGGTGAGTCAAGACATACTCTAGCAGACATTACAAAAATTAAGAAAGTCCTTGGCTGGTCACCCTCCAAGTCTTTAAAAGAATACATGGAGAACAAGGAATATGATAATTGAAACAAACGAAATAAACATAAATCACGAAATAGAAAAGATTGTACAAGATAGCAAGGATGGGTATATTGAGGCCATCCTTACTTTCTGTGAATCTCACGATCTAGATCCTGCATATGTTGCCAAACATCTATCAAAACCAATAATTGAAAAGATTAGAGCAGAGGGAGAGAGTATCAACCTCCTCAAGAAGTCTGCAAAACTTCCTCTCTAAATACACTTGACACGCATCATAACAGATGCTATAATTCACACATCGTATCACATACCGTACATTTCGTACACAAGGAGATCATATGTCGTTCAAAGACATGAAGAAGAATGCACAAGGTAATATGTCCCGCCTTTCACAAGAATTGGACAAGCTCAACAAGGGCACAGAGTCATATAAGGATGATCGTTTCTGGAAACCAGAAGTAGATCAAGCAGGAAACGGTTTCGCCGTTATCCGCTTCCTTCCTGCAACCGAGGGGGAAGATGTTCCGTGGGTTCGTATCTTTACGCACGGATTCAAGGGGCCAGGCGGTTGGTACATCGAGAATTCTCTTACCACAATCGGTAAGAAGGATCCTGTTTCAGAGATGAATACTGTCCTGTGGAATAGTGGAAGTGACAAGGACAAGGAGATTGCCCGTGAACGCAAGCGTAAATTGTCGTATATCGCAAATATTCTCGTCGTTTCGGATCCGAAGCATCCTGAAAACGAAGGCAAAACCTTCCTCTACAAGTTCGGAAAGAAAATCTTTGATAAGATCATGGAAAAGATTCAACCTGAATTTGCGGACGACTCAGCGGTAAATGTGTTTGATTTCTGGCAAGGAGCGAACTTCAAGTTGAAGATTCGTAAGGTTGCAGGATTTACCAACTACGACAAGAGTGAGTTTGATACTCCTGCTGCTGTTCTTGGTGGAAATGATACAGAGTTGGAAACTCTCTGGAAGACTTTGATTCCTCTCAAGGAATTCAATGATGTGTCCAGTTTTAAGTCTTACGAGGAATTGAAGACTCGTTTGGATACAGTACTCAGCGGCGGCACACAGATGTCCTCGAAGACTGCTGAATCTTTTGATGATGATGACTCGTCTTCTTTCAAATCAAAGGCCCCGCCTGCTTTTAAGCAGAAGGCTCCTCCTAAATCGGAGATTGATGAAGACGAGGGTGAAGATGAAAGTGCGTTGTCTTACTTCAAGAAGTTAGCGCAAGAAGACTGAAATACAATTTAATATTGAGTATAGAGAAGACCCCTCGTAAGAGGGGTTATTCTTTTATAGGACACCTGTACGCATATTCTTTTCTAGGATCATATCGAAGATGTTATCGAATGTTCTAGCAAGATCGGTTTGGAATTGGAAGTTTGCACCACCATCACCACCTCCACCACCCCTACTGTTCTGATTGATGTTATTCACAACAACCGAAGATGGTTCCGCTGTCGAGTCTCTTTCGTCGAGATATGAGTCTCGCATTACGCCAGTGATTCGTTCTCCCACTTCCGTTCCTTCTGCACCAGTTTGAGCATCTGCTAGGAGAATTCCCATCTTTTCGTATGGTACAATGAATTCTCCACCAGTACCCGCTTCTGCAACATTGATGGTTCTACCCTGATCGGATGGACTTTCTTTGACGAATCCACCATCACGCATTGCTGGTGGCGATTCTGCACTAGGTGATTCTGGACTAAGTGCTGTTCGTATTTCATTGCCCTTTGCACCAATTGGACCAATTTCTTGTTCTATATTTCCTAGAAGAATATTGCCAATTCCTATTGATTCAGAATTTGGGAGATCATAGTCTGCTGTCATTGTCTGAAATCCTCTTACTATCTCGACCCCGGGAAGAAGAGACCACCAATCCTTTTCTCCCGCTGCACTCCAATTAGGATTATTCCCTTCTATAAAGGCAGTATTGAAAAGAGGACTAACCTCTTGATCTAAATATTTAAGATCTGCTTCCTTTAACCCAGCGTTTCGTATTTGTGCAATTATAGATTTGTGTTCATTAAACAACATGTCAAGTGCTGTGTTAAACTCTGTTCCACCCTGAAGAGCTATCGATGGATCATGCCAATCTTTGTCTGAAAAGTGTTTAGCTAATGCTGTTAGTGTTTGTCTGAAATTTTCATCAAATGCAACTATTTGTTTTGCATAATGTTGCGCAGGATTTTCTTTCATCTCATCGAAGTGCGCCTTCTTTTGACTTTCTAAATCTGCTATGGAAGATCCTGATTTAAACTGAACACCTGTTGCTAATCCGCTCTTATCTTTTTTATTGGATACCGGAGAGAATCCTGATGTATTTCCTTCAGCATCTTGAGTAGTAACCAACTCACCAGATTTAAGACTTTCTATTCTTAATTTTTTCTTATCTTCTGGTATCGCAGATTTATTAATATGCTCAATTGCTTGAGATTCGGTCATCATAGTTTCGACCTCATTCTCTCCTTCTCCCGTCATCATACTGACCACTTTTTCACCTTTATCATCGGTAACTTGTGTTGACTCTATTCCCTTAGAAGTCTTCAGTACATTATCTTCCATATCCTTTGTTGATGCATCCATAGCAGGCTCAACCCACATATTATACAACAATGTTCCCAATCCATATGCAGCACCAGCAGTAATTAATGCAGCTAATATTGGAAGTAGTACGGGAACTGCAGCCAAAAGAAGCGGCATAATTTTGCCCATTATTGCTTTCAATCCTGTACTTAATAGTCCATCTAATGTCTTTGTTAGTCCGCTCAGTATGTCCATCAATCCACCACCACCCTCACTACCGTCAGCACCCACATCAATACCATTGATAGACTCATCTAGAGTGGTTAGTTTAGTAATAATTTCTGCATTTTGATCCTTTACATTTTCATTTTTTCTTTCTTCTATCAACATTGCTTCCGCTTTAGATTCTGCATCCCGTTCTTCTGCTAAATCTGCTGCTGCTGTTCGTTGATCATTAGCTGCTTCTAATGTATTTCGAATAGACGATAGTACACCAAGATTGTCCATAGACGATCCCAACATTCTACTATTCATGGTTTTCATAACAGGAAAAGTTGCCTGTAATAATGCCAAAATTTCAGCAGTAGTATTTTTAGATTCTTCCGTCGCCTTTTTGGCAGCATCATCTACCTTATTCGGAACAACTGCAACCTGTTTAACAACAGATTTGACAACAGATGATGGTTTCTTTTTTGGTGATGGATCGTTATCTTTTGGTGGTTTCTTGGCCATATTACTTCGACTTTCTGCGTTTCTTCATTCGTTCTGTCTTTTCTTTCATGCTCTTTAAATATAGATTGATGTAAATATATCTTTCCCACGGCAACATATTCTCTAAATCAGATAAGCTATAGATTTGACTTTCCATTAAACAATAATTGTTTTTATACATGGATTCAAGTGATTCCATGCTCATCATAAGATAAAAAAATTGGTGAAGTCCGACACCTCCACAGGAAACTTTTTTCCATTTGTCGGATTTGTAAACTCAGATCTATATTTTAATTTCGGTAATACTTTAAAAAATTCATAAAACTTGTTAAACTCGGGTTTTTGTAGACCATCTATAAATTCTACCAATTCTTCATGTGAAACGGTGGAACATTCGATGGTTCTTTCCTTTGTGTAAATTTTATCTATACACAAAGCAGCGATGTTAAATACTGCTTCTGCTTGTGCTATATTGGATGGTTTCTCATCCTTGTTACTCTTTTTAACCGATATTGTTGTAATTTTCAAAAAGTCCAAGAACGAAGGATATTTAAACTGAATAGCAATATTTTCGTTTAATTTTACTTTTTGTTGTTTCTTATTGATATCTGTTACTACTACTTGTTCTAGATCCATTTCCGTATCAAATGTTTGTTTTGTTTCTGGATCGGTTACACGAATTTGAACACTCTCTCCCATAGACTTACAACGCAACATTAAAAACAATTGCTGTACATCAAAATATGGGAGAGAATCTAAATTCAAATCCTTTGGTTCTGTTACACAATTACTCACTACTTTTTTAATACAATCATATATCTGGGCTGGATCTTTTGATTCTTTTGCCAATAATAGAAGTTTTTCTTCCTTAACTACGAATGGACGATACTTTATCGCTTTTCCGCTAGGAAGTGTTATTTTATACTCGGGCAGTGTTAGGATATCTTTTAATGACATATAGTTCACTTTCATAATTTGTTAAATTGCAATGTTTATATTTATGTTGTAACTGATCGTGGTTGCTCTATTGTATTCATCAACTGCTGTATAGGATCTACTTCACCTTTGTGTCCACTTATCATTAGTGGATTACCACTTTGTGAATTTGATGAGGATACTGTGTCTCGTACTTCTGCGGAGAAGAATGAGAATGTTGCTCCTTGTTTTAAACTTTCATTATTAGATCCCCAATTCAATTGAAGATCCTGAATAGTTATTGGAAAACAATTACGGAACAGAAATTCTTGTTTGACCACATTCGCTGCGTTCATTGGACGGACTAGTATTGTTCCAATATAGTTGTTATAATAATTAAATCCGCTTCCGGGATTATAAATTAAACTTTGCCATAATAATAGCATCTTTCGTTCAATAAAATTCTCAGATAACTTAAATGAGAGATTTAGTTGATTTGTATACGAAAAACTATAAGGAATAGGAATCACGGGTAATCCATTTATTCTGGATTCTGCAGTTGCGATTGTTTGTGATGGAATTTCTACCTGTTCACAAACAAAAGAAAGATGACGAGAAAGAGTTTGGGAATTCAATTCGGTGATTCCGCCTAGGTTGGGGAAGTTAATAAAAACCTCAAACCGATTTGGTCGTGCAATTCCTGTCGTCCATGCACTTGAGTAGAATTGATCTAGTTTTGTAGGCATTATAGGTTTAGCGTTTTCTCTGTTAGGATTTTAAATTCCCAGTTTTGTTTTTTAGCAAACTGTCTTGCTGCATCCCACTTCTTATTATTTATTATCCAATTGGACATTTCTGTGATATAAGTCTTATTACTTTTTTTCTTTTTCTCTGGTTCTTTGCACTGTTTTGCTGGTTTGATCTCGATCAGATATGTTTTTATCATATTTGTCTTATCTTTAACCTTTATTACAAAATCTGGGTAGTATTTATGGTATTCGTTGTCTATTGGAGAGAAATAGGGAATAGAGATCTCCTCGCTCGCCCATGTTAAAATATTGACATTATCATCACAAAAAACCATAAATTTGCGCTCCCAAAGAGATCTATAAATAATCGTAGACGGATCTCCAGCGTATTTGATTGGATTTTTAGGACTGAACTTTCCTTTATACGATGAACCCATATAAATACCATAACTCCTATTAAGTATTTATCACCATGTCTATAAGCATTCCAACATTAGTTCGTAGTATCGCTCCATTACTTATTCCTTCAGGAATTCCGGGTAATGGACTTCCTTTAGCACAACGAAATATTGGTCCGGGAGGAGTTCAACAAGTTCCTCCTAGTCTATGGGCAGCGTTAACAGCAGGAGAAACCCCACCATCATCGATCATTAATGCAGACAATGCTGCAACTTTCATAAACCATCAAGAGGTGAATGTCTCTCGAAACAGCGCATTACAACAAGCTGAGGAGATATCAAATAATATTAATGTTGATAGTGGAGTAAATGCTATTATAGAAAGAAATCAGAAGGCATTAGGACTTAATGGTGGAGCCAATGGTTTCTATGATATTAGTTTGGTAAGCACTGATAAAGATGGAGTAGAACCAGATGGATTTAGATTATATCTGATATGTCCTCCTAGACCTGCTGTTAGTGTCGTTATGGCTGCTGTTGGAACAGGAATAGAAAAATCAACAGAGGTAGTCAAAGGTGTAGCAGATGCAGCTGCTGGAGTTGTGAGTTATGGTTCTTCAGATGCTGCTAGTGCAATCCAGACGGGGGGTGCAGGTGTAAATCAAATAGGACAATCTATCAAGAAATATATGGTAGCTAGTGGTGATGAATTTGATAGCAAGTTCAATGAATATGTGCGGAATTCATATGATGGGCCAGATGGTAATGCTTTTTATTCCATCGTACTACCAGTTCCAAAGGAACTCGCAGAAATACATGCCCATAATACAGATAATATTATGATGGGACTGACCCCAAGATTATTGGCAGGATTGGGTGGTTTGGCAAATGCAGGAGATGATATATCAAGACTAAAGAAGAAACCCGCTGGTGGTGGTAGTAGTCCCTTTAGTACGGCATTTGGAGCTCTAGGAGACTCACTACATTCGTTGGCAGCAGAAGCAGGATCGTATGCTATAGATAGTGCAAGACTCGCAATGGGTGTTGGTTTAAATCCCAATGTAGAAACAATCTATTCTATGCCTGTTCCCAGAAACTTTCAATTCACCTTTGAGTTATATGTGAAATCTGAAACCGAATCGAATATAGTAAGGGATTTTATTCAACGACTAAAACAACATTCGTATCCATTATCCACACTACAAATTGGTGGTCAGAGTCAAGTATACTTATACCCGGGAGAAGTGTATTTTGAATTCTCAGGCAAATTCAGAAATAATCTTTTCAGAAGTTTACGACCATGTTTGATTACAGGAATCAATATTCAATATAGTAATCAAGATCAATACCAACACTTTCAGGATGGTAGTTCTATCGTGTATGTTGTAAGTATCTCTCTACTTGAGAATAAACTTATTGATAGAAATATCCTCATGGATGACGCAAAGAAATATAAAGACGAAGGATTTGGTAGTGAGAGTTTCCGTAACAAGATCAAATTCAAAGATACTATTTTCCGAGAATCTGCACTAAAAATAGGAACAGATCCTCTTGGGTTTATTAATGATAATTTAAATACGAGTCTACAACGATCATCTGTTGGGGCATCTAGAGATCCAAATCACCCACCAAGTACACCTGGCTAATCATGCTTACAAATTATATTCCATTTAATATAACTCTTCATAATAATAAGATCATACCAGTTCGTAATATTTTTGCATTCAGAAATATCTGTGCAAATTTATTCATTGATAAGAATCATATCATGCGGTATTCTATCAAGAGCGGGGATACCCCAACATCGATTGCGTATTATTTGTATGGGTCTGAGAGATATGAGTGGGTTATTTATTGTACAAATTCAATTATTAATCCATATTATGAATGGCCCTTGTCTGAAGAAGATTTTTATGAAATGATGGAATCTAAGTATTTTGGTAAAAAATGTCTATTTTTAAAGATGAATAGTTTTACGACTAACTTTGTAGTCGGTGAGACTATTACTTCGGGAGCAACTACTGCTATTGTGGATGCGTGGGATAGGACTTTGCAAAAGATAACAATCAAAGATCAATCTGGAGCGGGATCATTTGATGTTAATGATGTTGTGTCATCGAGTAGTGCTACAGGAACCATTGCTAGAGTGATTGATAGAGCAGAATCCGCCCTTCATCACTTTGAAACGATTGGTGGTTTATTTCTAGATCCACTCGTTGGATACTTACAAGCATATGTGTCTTCAGTAGAAGAAACACAGGCAGTCACTAATATGCAATATGAAGATAAATTGAATAACTCTAAAAGAGAAATATATGTACTCCGTCCTGAGTTTATACGCACAGCTGAAAATCTCCTAATAGGAAATATTAATAAAATATCAGAATTTGATGCAGAAAATATCTTACTATGAATACACTTGATTGGATTGGATCTATATTTCTTACCAATGATCTGGTAAGTATGAACATTACTCCTCTTGTTATCCGTGTGGAGATAACCGAGGATTTGTTTTCTCCATATCCTATGGGTTATCTTTTATTAGAAGAGATGCCTAGTAATAATCTTGTTGGTAGAATGGGCGCAGATGGATTGGTTGGAAAGGGTGAGGAGATTCGTCTTGCATTTACAGGTAAAATTGGCGAATATTATCAGGAATTACAGGGATTCTTCTGCTATAAAGTAGAACCGTTCACTTCCGACGATCCACGAACTCTGAAAAGCAAGATGAACTATAAGTTGTATTTCTCTTCACAGATATTCTTTATTAATGAATTGATTTCAGTTGAACGATATTATGAAGATAAACTATCAAATATTGTCAAACAACTTGTAGAAAAGCAATTACAAGGTAAGTTAGCAACAATAGAAGAAACAAATAAAAAGCAATCTATATTTTTCCCACAATTATCTCCTATTGAATGTATCAATATGTGTGCTAGTAGGAGTATTTCAAAGGAAAATGAGAATGATGCAAACTATGTCTTTTATGGAGACATAGATCATAAATATCACTTCGTTAGTTTGGGTAAACTAATGACATCCACCCCCGTGATTGGTACTTACGATTATGACGGAATTAAAATAGAAACCACATATGGAACAAACTATCTGAGTTCTGGTGATATCAACAGAGGTACTACAAAATATAATGCAATACGGTATAGCATAAAACCCATTGCTCCAATTAAACAACTTCTAAATGGTATGTTCTCTTCTTCTTTATTGGATTTCGATATAACAAAAAGAAAATATAAGACATATAATTATGATTATTCAAAAGAATTTGAAAAATCAAGACACTTAGTAGATAAACCAATTGTATCCAAGAGTACAGATTTTATCAGTCTATCGTATTTAAATCCAGATGCATTTCGTGTGTACCATACATCTGCACATTATATAAATGATGAGAATGAGATTTCCGAATTGTCTAATAATTCAACAAATTCTGGTAAAGATTATATTCTTAAACGACGATCCCAGATGCAACAAATCAATCAAATGGGTTTGGAATTAGAACTGCCAGGAAATCCGATCTTAAAGATTGGTCAAACAGTTTTCTTTGGTAGACCACAAATAGATTTTTCTGGTGCGGATGCTAACACTGCGCTCAGAAATCCATTTGTCACAGGAAAATTCTTAATAACACGAAAAACCTCAATCTTGGAAAACAGCAGTGCAAACAACACTACAGGATTTAATCTCAAGACAGTCTTCTCACTGCGAAAAGATTCAGATATAGGTACTGCAAATAAAGAAACAGAAGGAACTACAGTATGAACATAGCATCAGGTGTTTCTCCATTTTGGTTTGGTGTTATAGAAGATCGCATGGATCCATTGGAGTTGGGACGCTGTCGCGTTCGTGTTCTTGGATATCATCCAGACGAACTAAAAAAATTCCCAACAGAAAAACTACCGTGGGCGACATGCGTTCAATCGTCCACATCTGCTGCACTAAGCGGTAAAGGAAGCACTCCAGTTGGAATGGTTGAG
>Ga0181348_1001294_pt1 | contig 11042 bp, 14 predicted proteins | sample Su13VDMM110DN_FD_130092 | JGI IMG/M metagenome (GOLD analysis project Ga0181348, IMG submission 130092) | Freshwater viral communities from Lake Michigan, USA - Su13.VD.MM110.D.N | ecosystem: Environmental > Aquatic > Freshwater > Lake | place: USA: Michigan | collected 2013-07-16
ACAAGGAACGCATGGCTGAAGCGAGAGGAGTAGACTGATGGCTAGAGACTACAAGCGAGAGTACGACCTGTACCAAGGTCGTCCCGAGCAGATTAAGAACCGCGCCGAACGCAACTCCGCCCGCGCTACACTGACTTCTGAGGGTAGAGTCCGCAAGGGAGACGGCATGGACGTTGACCACATACGACCCATCGTAAAGGGAGGCAGCAACGACCGTAGCAACATGCGCGTCAAGTCGGCCAGCGACAACCGTTCGTTTGCCCGGACAAAGAACGCCGGGATGAAGTAACTTTGTGGTGTAAAGCGTAGGCCACATCTAACTGCTTTGCTACGTGCAGCACTAGGCTCGGTATCAACCTGATGTTGCCGTTGTGGCTCCACCAGGCGTTCTTTGTCACCGACCCCCGAGTAGTCCTGATAGCCGTGAAAAATTTGTACTCGGCGTCGGCGGCTCTGTTCATCAGCGTCTTTATGGAGCGTGGCTGCACACCGGGTACACCGGCGCGCAAAGCTACATGCAGACGTCTGACGCGTTCTTTATCTCTCGCGTTCATGTCTATCTCCTTTTCAACGTCGCCATGTTCGTCTTGGCGTTGTATACGTAGTCAGACGCTTTGCGACCGGTGGCTTTAGCCGCCCGGTCTTTGGCCCTTCCGCCGGGGCCCATGTCCTGACGTTTTTGACCTTCGGCAGTTAGTTCACCATTGGCGTCTAGATGCCCACGCGTCTTGAGAATTGATATAGCCTCACCCGTGGCGTTCTTCACACCTCGCGCGGAGAGCTGGTCGGTGAGTCGATCAACTAGATTCTGCGGCATTTGCGCCTCCCTGTATCAACGTGAATGGCCCCTTGGGCACGACGCCCAAGTCATTTTGTTGCATGATAGTTAAGAACCGCTGGTGCTGCATCTCAATCTCAAACACGCGCACGGCTGGCAGTGGTTTCTCTGTGCCACGCATCAAAGCTATCCGCCTGTCCTTGTGTATGACCACACCTTGCGTCATAAGCTCGGCAAACACGCCTTTACGGTCCACACCCCGCTCGTTGCACCAGCTGTTAAAGTGTACTTGATTGATAAACAAACGTCCTGATATGAACGGATTCTTGTGGTCGCACAGTGCTTCAACTCTAGCCACCGCCTCGTACGGTGGGGGGTTAATAACAGCTCCACCGTTGGTTAGCTGAGTGTTCTTCTTAAACACAACCGTCTTGGACGCGTGCTCACCCATGTACAGACCAAGCGTGTCAAAGCCGTCCAGTTTCTCGTCGTCAAGCTCTGAACGCAGCCGTCGTATTTGCAGTAGTCCAGCACGTACACACGCGTCTATATCAAACTTGGTTAACCCAAGCGCGTTGGTTATGCGTCCGGCTGCGTATCCAACAACCATGGCAGACTGCCAGAACCGCTCTTTGCCGGTAAACGTGAAGTCAAACTTCTTAGTAAAGTCTTTCTGCGCTTTGGCGTAGATATCCGCAGGTCCACCACCCATTTGTATAGCGCGTACAAACTCCTCACCTACTAACCCGTAATTGCTTTTCAGGAACATCGACATTTCATAGCCGAATGTGCTGCCGTCATTGGACTTAAACAGCGCGGTGTCCGGTACGGTGAACTGCAGTATCCGCATCGACTCACCCTCAAACGTCATCTGGTTGCCAAGCAGTGAGTACATGTTCTTGTTAGACGATGACGCAGTTATACTCTCCCACTCCACCGATTCCTGAAATCCACCGTCCTTGTTCATCCTGCGCTTCTCACGACCCTGCGTGATGAAGTAGGCAATCCTGCCCAAGCGTCCGGGGCTATCGTCATTGATGTTGGTAATCTCATCTACGTACACAGGAAGATTGCCGTACACGCCCATCGACTTGAACACGGAGTTATCAGTGTCCTGCACCGTCAGCATCAACTTGTGCGGGTTGCCGTACATGCTAAGCGCCATCAAGCCGGTGGTAGTTTTGCCGGTGCCTGAGTTCTCCGAGAACATGTTGACAAGGACCGACTTCAGTCCTGACCCCACCATCAGCGGAGAACCAATGGACATCAAGAACACCATCCCGAATATGTCCATGCCGGGCTCGTTGAACATGGAAGTGGCCTGAATCCACTTATCCCGGTCGCCTCGTGGTACAAGGTCGCCAGTGAAGTCAGCGGCAGCGTTGGCAAGTCGTACGTCTCTAGTATCGGTCTGCGTGACTAACTTGCCGCCCAGTATGAACCCTCCGCATGTGTCGTCAGCCCACCCAAACGAACTGCTCATGGTGTCGCTCTCAATTTCTAACTGCAACTCTTGCAGGTACGTCAACATGTAGCGCCTCATTTCTTCTACCAGAACCTTGTTGTACACAAACATCTGGTGGTTAATCAACCACGCCTGAAAATCCGACACACTGGCAAGCACGTCCATGCTGAGTGGGAACGTGTGCCACCCCTCCCTAGGAAGTTTGCATTCGGTCAGGCAGACTGTCTTGCCGGTCTCTGCGTCTTTGTACCGAGTGCTTGGGAACAGGATGTAGTCGCTAACAAACTGCGACTCGCCAGCAACAACGCGGAATATCTTGTCGCCGTGGTACGAGTAGCCTTTAGGTGCTTTTGGCTCCAGTCCCTGTGGTGCTGCTACCGGGGAGCTTACCTCTGGAAGACCTACTTGTATGGGGGAAGTAATGCGCCCGAAGTGCTCGCATCCAGAGCAGACATTGGGATTCTGTTTGTCGAATGATTTGCACGTTGCTGGCGGTGTGCTCCAGCCGTCGTACTTAGCGTCGGTTTCTTTGGCGGAGTATGTAGCGTGTTGGTCTGACCATCTATGGGCTACAGTCCGTCCGTCCTCGCAGTGCTTGGCTACGCCTATAGCTAACCGCCAAAGCTCGTAAGCAACCTGCCCTCCGCTTGTAGCCACTATAGCAAGCTGCGCGCACTTTGTTTCCAGCAGTTTGCCATCGGACGGGGGAAAGTCTGTTTGCAGAATAGCGTCTAAAACGGAGGAGTGCCTGCCAGACTTCTTAACGGGTGAAGCCACCACTTGGGCGGTCTTGTTGAACGCGTGTAGCTTTGTCTGAATGTCATACGCATCGAACGTCTGCAACTGGCCGAGTAGCTTCACCTCCACCACGGTATCTTTTTTATTGTGTGTGCCCGGCGGACGAAGCACCATTGACGGGTCGCATATTTTGCCGGTGTCGAGTATCAGTCCTGTAGCTGTGAACGCATCGCGTAGCGCAGTGGAGATTGCTATCCACTCTGTCTTGCTAATTTCAGCTGCTAGCGGGTAGTACCCGTGCATTCCATGACCTGAGTTTACGAAGACAGGGTAAGGTAATCCTATCTTGTCACAGGATTCAAACGTGGCGCGTACCATGTCCTTCTGTGACGTGTAGACCACGTTCTTCTGTGCGTCCTTCGGGTCTACGTCAAACGCCAGCGTTTTGAACACACTGGCCTTCTCTTGAGTGCGGCGTACTTTGCCGTCATCTTCTATGTTGTCTTTGTACGAGGCTATGCCGTAGTACACGGTGTTGCCGGGGTCTGTGTCGAGGCGAATAGCCTCTTGTTCTAAATCTTGGATTGTCTCGGCGTGGTAGTTCTTGTGCCACTTGGTTCCGTCGCGTTTTGTGTGGGCTACGTTTAGCACGTAATTACCCGACGCTGGCAGCACGGCTGCCAAAAATTGAATCATGAGCTTCTCCCCCTACAGCATGATGGACCCCACCCAGAACGGGTGGGGGGAATACAGATTACGCTTTTCTTACTCGTCGAACAAGGACTTCATCCTGTCCTCCATGGCGGAGAGATCACCTTTGGGAGAAGTGTCAGCCTCGGCCACCTTAGCTGGTTTAGCAGCTTTAGCTGGTTCTGGTTTAGGTTCAGCGGCTTGCGATGGAGAAGCTATGGATGCGACGGGCTTAGGCGGGGCGAGACGGGGTGATCCAACTTCTGCCTGCCGCGTAGCAATCTTCACCTCCTCCGACGCGCAGATTTCTTCAATGGCGGACATGGCCTTCTCTGGGACAAACCCATTGGTAGCCTTCTGCTTGAAGATAATCTTAGGGTAGCTGGCCTGTTCGTCGAACCCAAGCTCAGTTACCACCTCTTCTGGAATCATGCCAAAGTTAGACAAGTCCTTGAAGTACTCGCGCAGCCCCTTCATGGCTGACACCGTTATGGTGAGGCCGTAAACTTTGGTGGGATCAGCTGCAGGAACGACCGCCAGATGCCGCTGGTCAGCGCAGATTTTGCTCTTGGCACCGTTGGGCGTCATCTTGCTTCCCAGTATGTTGTTGGGGCAAGCCGCACAGTTGGAGTGGAACGGTTTGTCTACAGAGGCATCTGGCGTGACGCCGTCGTTAGACCAGCAGTCCGGACGTACATCAGTAGCACCGTCGTACGGCTTGCTGTACCAGATTTTGGATACCTTTGGGTTTGAGCCGACGATAACTACGTCAAGGGTGGTGCCCACCACAGTCTCAACGCCATCCTCCACAAGACGGAAGCGGCTAGCTCTCGTGCTAATTTTTGGATAGGCAAAGCCCTCTGTGAGAACGGCTGCCAGTACTGCTGACTTCTGGCCACCACGCGCTGCGATACGTGCTGCGATGTGTGCTGGTACTTGTAGTGCTTGGTTTTCAGTGCTCATTGTGTGTCTCCTTCTGATTTTTGGTTGGCAGCCCGAATCTTAAATACTTGAGTCTGACTGAAGCTGACGCCCGGAACAGGCGCGTTGTGCGAGTTGATGTAGTCTTTCACAGAGATACTGGATGCACGAGTCTCCACGAGGCTGTAGTTCCCCGTGCTTTTCACGTGTTCCCAGAATTCCGTTTGGTTTGCTACCTTGGCGGACAAGTGTGTAGTCCAGTAGCCCGTACCAAGACCTTCAACGGGTACGTTCTTAAGGCCGTCAAGCAGGGCCTTGGCTTCAATCCACTCCACTAGGGCTTTCATCTTAGCTTTGTGTGGGGCAATCTTGGCTGCGCATTCCCCCTCGGCCAAATCTACCTCACGTTTGCTTTTGTAATACAGAGTCATTGCAGACTCATAGTCTAGCTTCATTTCAATCTCCTTCACTTAGTTCACTGGGTATCGCTGTTTAGTCCTCGTTTACACCTTGGATCATCTCAAGGAAGTCGGCCAAGACCCGCCGTTTATTCTGCAACCTGCTGTACAACTCTTTCTCAAACGACGTGCCATACAGATGATGAACACGTGTCTTGCCTTTAGTGCTTATTCTGCGTATACGTGCGTTGGCCTGCTCGTACGACTCAAGACTGTAGACTGGAGCGTACCAAATAATGTCTTTAGCCCTAGTCAATGTCAAGCCATGCGCCGCTACTTTAGGATGCGCAAGTAGTATGTGATACCTGTCACTGTTTTGGAACGCGTCGAATATTCGATTACGTTCTGCACCCGTTACATCTCCATGCACTGAAACTACATCGTAACCATCGGCGGACAGCATGTCAAGCAGCCTATCCTGTACACCGCGCAGTGGAACAAACAGAATTACTTTCTCGCCTCCAGCAGGCATACCGTGGTCGCCCTTGCTCAGTCGCCATTTGGCTGCGCGTGCTGGGTCTCCTACGATAGCTATTTCTTCCAGCAGGTCTTTCATCATGTCATAGCGGCCAGTAAAGTCAAGGTTGACTCTAGTCCGGTTATCGCCATACACCACGCCACAACAAATTTGAATCATCTTCTGCAAGGCGACTGCCATGTTAGGTGCTGACACGTCATGCGACAGCAGTACAGCGCGTTCCTTCATTTCTTTAAACGCCTTGATCTGCTCCTTTGACATAGGGCACTCGTGACCTATGTAGAGTGTGTCCGGTATGTCCATGCAGTCGTCGAGAGAATAGCGCACCGACGGTTGCAACACACGCTGGCATATATCCATGGCTTCTGGACGTGGCACCCACTTGAACGTAGACACCTTGCTCATGACCAAGTCTTTGAACGCCATGTAGCTCTTGGGTACGTTAGGGCTGTTCACTAGCTTAGCCAGAGTCCACGCATCCGTAGGTGACTGTGAGATGGGTGTACCAGTAAGTAACCACACCCAGCGGTCTGCCTCCATGCTCCACTTGTAGAAAAGTTTAAACCGCTGAGAGCCCGGTGTCTTTAGCGCAGTGGCCTCGTCATATATAACCACATCCATGTCGGTCAGCTTGTCGCGTATTACGTTGAAGCCGTCGTGGTTGATGATAAAAAATTGGGTGCCGGGGGTTTCCAATCTACGCAACCTTGACGCTTTGTCTCCAATCAACATCTCAAAAGACCGGTGCGGCAGGTGGTGACGAAGCTCTTTAGCCCAGACTACTTTGACCGTTGACAGTGGGCACACGATAAGCACGCGCTTTGCCACACCCTCGGATATAAGAAAATCTGCGGCCCACAACGCGGAGAGGGACTTCCCCGTACCGGGAGCGTTGAGAACAAGCGCCTTCTTGTTCATTGTCATGAACGCAGAGGTCTGCTTCTGGTGTTCCATAGCGGAGAAGCGCGCAGGCCATGCGTAGTACGAGAGTATGGGCGGTGGTGTATTCTTGAACCCTAGGTTACGCAGTACGAGAGATTCCTCCACTCCGTGAGGTACGGCAGTAAGATTCGTACCTTCATGCTTAAACAACTTGGCGTGTGGTATGGCTTCCACTATGTCTGTGGACAGCGCGGTGTGTAGCACCAGCTTGCGGTTAGTGACTAGCATTAGCAGCCCATTCTGAAAACTCGGTCCTGAAGTCCTCTATGTTTTTCTCGTTGACCACCCACACTTTTCCACCCGCTGCGCGAATCGCCGCTATCTGTATGTTCTGCCAGTCCGTTGGCTTGTTGTTCCCAAACTTAGTCTCCACAGCAAAACCCCTGCCGTGGCTTACTCCAACGAAGTCAGGCACACCCTGTGTGCCGTAACCGCTCATCGACGGCATGAAGTGCCACAGCTCCAACGTCTTGAACAGCACCTTAATTTCTTTCTTTACATCGGCTTCCTTCTTCATCTCGTCTTCCTATCAGGACATATCCCCTTGGCGGGGCACCAGTTGCACAGGCCAGATGGCTTTGGCTTAAACACACCTATGTCCACCGCATCCTGAACAGCCTCAAGTCGTGGTTCAATCGTTGCCCACAGGTCGGGCAGCATGTTGCGGGTGAACGTGGCGTCTGTTATCTGGTCGTGTACTAGCCAGATGAAAGCTGTCTTGACCTTGTTGACCTGCGGGAACAGCGCGAACACCATGCAAGCAAACAGTTTCAGCTGCACTAAGTTCTCTTTCACCTTGCCTGTCTTCCAGTCTCCGACAAACGCCGTGTCGCCGTTTACTACCAGCACGTCTGCTATGCCGCGTAGCCACACGTCAGGAGCAAACCAGTCACAACGTGTCTTGTCCTCACGGATAGCCATCTGTAGTTCAAAGAACTTCTGCCCCGGACGAGAAAGGATGGCGTCGGCTACAGGTATAAACTTACGTATCTCGGCGTACTTCTGGCCATCGTTTAGCATGTCAAGAGCCAGTGCCACACCCTTGTAAGAATCTTTTGCATACTCCTCAAGCGCCTCGTGGACGCGGTTGCCATACAGGGTAAATTCGTTGTCAGAGTCCTGCACGCGTTTTGAAACGTACAGGTACTCAAACTTGGACTGGCACTGCTCAAACGTGCTGAGCCGTGAATACGATAGGGCCATCTTTGTCATTCCATCCTCGTTTCCAACGCCATCTCGTCTTCCAGCTGATGAAGTTTGCCCAGAACCTCGGTAAGTCGCTGCATCAGCAGCAATTCAGTAGGCGTGTACTTGCCTACTGTGTATAGGTAAAGCAGCAGTTCTTTGTTGCTCATTGCATTGTGTATATTCATTTTGCCTCCGCATACGACTGGCCAATACCGACCTCGCCGTTTAGTGGTACCACGCCCCTACACCACGCAGGAGCCAGACGTAACGACTCCAACATATAATCCGCGCAAGCCTGCGCTTCCGATTCCTTGACAATGCACAGTAACTCATCATGTACTCCCAATTTCACTGGGTACTTCCGCGCCACACGCGCGAGTTGCCACATGACGATATGCCGCGCAGCGTGTTGACACATATTCTCTACCACTTTGCCACCGTATAATTTCACTCTACCGCGACCCTGTTCGTATGTCCAGTCGCCGTCGGCCTCACGTTTCAAATCATGGTACACCACACCGATGTGACCGGGCAAGCCAAATCCACTGTTGCCGGTAAGGAACCATCCGTTCACGTCCACCGACAGGAGCACGTTGTTTGAAGCGATAGCGGGTAGCACTTGGTCATTGCAATAACGCACCAGTTTAGCGACCTTGTCGTGGGTAGTCCTGTACAGATTCACGATGTCCACGCATCGCTGGTTGTCGTAGTCAATCCTAGCTTGTACGCGAAGCATGTTTTGGAACGCCTCAGCACCAGCCCAGTATCCCAGTGATAGTTCGCTGATCTTGCCCACCGTGCGCTCCAGCTTGTCCTTCTTGCCGATAGTGCGCTCAAACAATTGGGTGGCAAAGTCGCAGTACAGGTCGCTTACTGCTGCGTCACCCTGAGCATCGTACGCTGCTATCTTGTCCACCAAGTCCTGTTGCCCCGACAGAACCATGTTTACCCGCAGCTCAATGTTGGATGAATCACCTACTACTACCCGGTAGCCGGGTGGTGCAAGCATAGACTCGCGTATGACGCGGTCTTTTCCACGGTTGGGTATGTTCTGCAGGTTTATTTTATTGCCGCCGCTCATGCGTCCCGTGGTCTTGGCACCCCAGTAGTTTAGGTACACGGGCAGCCCTACGCCACGCTCGGCGGTCTGTATAAGCATGTTGGCACGCGTCTCGGCAATGGTGGTCTTGACCCCAAGCCTAGCGGCAACTAGCAACTGGACCTCAGAGTCTGGGTGTTCCAGTAGGTCAGTCAGCGCCTTGTCGGTCTTGGCAAACGCAAAGGTTTCTTTGAGGGTAGTCTTACTTGTCTTACGCGGCGGTTCTACACCAAGCGACTCAAGCTTTGCTGCGAACATCGGGTTAGACATGATGGTGTCTTTATCAACCCCTCCGTCCGTCAGAAGCAACGCTTTTTGCGCGATGATTGCGTCACGGTATTCTTCCAGCTTTGCCTTATCAAGTTGTATCGCCGGTTCTGTAAACATCCGCACAGTAATATCGACGAGAACAGACTCTAGCAGGGGGAACCGTGGAGCCATCACGTCGTAGAGCTTCTTCTCAAGGTTGCAGTCCTGAGCGCAGTACGCACCGTAGGCAGCTAACTCCATCGGAGTGAAGTCGACGTATCGTTTCCCCAGTGCTGAGATAACCCCAGTGCCCTTAACGCCTAGGTTCAGGTACACCGACAGCGCGGCCAGAGCGTGCGACGGCAGCCACGGGTACAAAGCCCTAGCCATACCAAGCGTGTCCATCCACAGTTTTGGTTTTACTCCGTACTTTTGGCTGAGGATGAATCCATCGAACGCAGTGTTGTGGCACAGCACTGCTACTTCATCCCACTTGATCGCAGCTATCGCCCCCGCCACAGCCTCCTGCGGATACCACGACACCAGTTCGTCGTTGCGCTTGATACCTACGAGTATTGCTTCAAAGCGAGGGTCTAGGATGTACGCGTCCGTCTGCATCTTGGACAGCGAGTAGTCCTTATCGTAGTAGGTTTCAAAGTCGATAGTGATAATGTCCATGCTCACGCGGTTTCCAGTTGGTCAAGGCAGTACACTTTCACCTTGCGTGCGGCTACTATTATCTCGTCAGCAAGGTCACAGGCGGTAGCCCACTCGTGCTTTTGCATTGCCTCATATGCTCTGGCGCGTAACGCTTTTATATCCAGTACTGCTTGTGCGTAGTCTTCCATTTGCTTCTCCTAGAAAGGTGCTGCGGGTAAGGGCTTAGACGGCTTCTTCGGTGCTGCGCTAGGGAAAGGCCACGGCAGTTGCGGGTTTAATGCAACCCTGACCTTTTTCTCTGGCATCTTTGGAATTCTGTCGAATACAGCTTGGCCTCTTTCATAGAACCCTTTGGTTTTTCCTGTGCTGTTGTCTTTCATTTCAGTATCTCCCGTACCTGTGCGTTCATGGAGCGCCCCTCTACAAAATAGTCGCGCGTCGGCGTTTGCCATTCTTTGTTCGGTGCTGGTGTTATCCACGCGTTATCGTGCCAAACTAGACGGTTGTTTGGATAGGCAATCCATTGCCCTGAGTCTAACGCGATAACATGGTGGTTCTTGTGCTGGTCAGCAATCTCGCTCCACCCAGTCTTCATCCAGTCAACCGTGAACAGGTAGTTCCCTTCGCGGATAACCTTGTCCCTTCCTAAAGCTGTGACGGAGTGGTTCTTAAGGAAAGGCAAAGCAACTACGGAGAACTCGTAACCGTAGCTATCCCACCAGCACGTTTGTTCTAAAGGTAACGGCTCGCAGGGTTTGCTGCATATCATATGAACCGGCACTCTTGCCCACTGCGCTCCTGACTCAAGCATCACTTGGAACATGGGTACGCGAGATGGTTCAGCGCGGAAAGCAAAAACAATTGCTGGTGTGAATTCACCAAAACCTTTTTGCTCGTCGAACAGAAACTCATTGCGAACGTAACAAGGTGTGTAGGGTGTCTCGCCTAGTAGCATCATTTGACTGTTTTCCAATCGTGCTTTTTGCTAAGATTTCGCATAGACAAAATCCTAGTCTCTTTAGCTTTTTTATACTCGGCTTGGCGCTCGTAGGTTAGTGTTTTCTTATAATCTGATGCACATTGTTTTTCTTTCCAAAAGATTTGCAATGCCGTCATGCTGTTGATAAACAAGGACGCTGAAGTTAGCGGGTAGAATGCGGCTATGTAAACCGACACCGTCATGTGCGGATAAGGCGGCACTTCAATATCGCGCAAGAAGTTTTCTATCCTTGCTGTGTCCGGTGTGCTGCTATCGCATTCATGGCGGATGCCGTGGTCTATCATAACCATAGACGCGCATTGCCAGACGTAATTTGTAAGCCAGCCTTTCATTAAGCATTGTTTAAACTCCTGACGCGGAGTCATTTCTTCCTCTC
>Ga0181348_1001295_pt1 | contig 11018 bp, 13 predicted proteins | sample Su13VDMM110DN_FD_130092 | JGI IMG/M metagenome (GOLD analysis project Ga0181348, IMG submission 130092) | Freshwater viral communities from Lake Michigan, USA - Su13.VD.MM110.D.N | ecosystem: Environmental > Aquatic > Freshwater > Lake | place: USA: Michigan | collected 2013-07-16
GTGAATCAAATAAAGAAAGATCTAAAATATATAATAAATTAGATAATGAAACTAATATTTGATCATTCTTTAAGTATTTATAACGATCAAAATCCTTTAATTTATTTAGAAGCTAAAAGAGAAGAAGAGTCTGCAAAATTTATGTTTGAAAATGGGTGGGTTTTTTTTTATAAAGGTAATCAAGAATACTGGTATCAAACACAATCTTCAAGACTAAAAATACAAGAAATTTCTAATAAAAGAAAAAATCAACTATCTAAAATAAAAATATCAGGACATACTGAAAATAAACAAATAGAAATCCCGTCCGACCTACGACTTTATAATTACGGAAAATTTGAAGACTTTTTTTTTGATGATATTTTTTTAGGTAGAATAAACTATCTAGAAGATCAAGTATTATTTTCTATTATGAATGAAATAAAAAGTAAAAAGTCTTATGGAACTCTTTCGTTTTACTACTTATTAAAAAAATTTACAAATCAGTATGAATATTTATATATAGCTGATTATTTTAATATTTTTAATTATAAAAACAAATTACAGGGGTTTGAATATTGGAACGGAATTAACTGGAAGTAGTATAAATATAATATATATAATAACTTTTTAACTTTAATTAATAGGTAGATATTTATATTCATATGATTAAACTAAACGAAATATTAAAAGATATCTTATTTGAGAAAAAGTTATGCCCTAAAGGTAGAGCTTATTATAATAGACGTAAAGCTGCCGGCGAAAAGTCTTCAGCTTACCTTTCTGGTCGTGCCGTTAAAGTATGTAAAGGATTAATGGAAGGCAATGAAGAAGAAGTTAAATGTGAGGAATGCGGCTGGGAATGGGATTTAGAGAATGGCGGTGACGATCCGTATATTTGTCATAAATGTGGACATGATAATAGTTTAAATGAATCACTTCATGATTGGTTTAAAAAAGAAGATTGGGTACGTATTGATACAGCAGGTAATATAACTGGACCTTGCGGTACAATGAAAAAAGGGAATAAGACAACTCGTTGTTTGCCTCGTGCTAAAGCAAATAGTTTAACTAAAGCTGAACGCGCTGCTACATCAAGGAAAAAAACAGCTTCGGATAAACAGTTTGTACCTAATACTAAAAAAGCTAAAGTAAAATTTAATAAATAGAATTATGATAAAGTTAAAGAATTTATTACCGGAATGCGAGGATTGTGGCCGTGATTGGAATCATGGACATGATCATGAAGCTTCAATGGCTAATGGTGAATTAAAGAATGCTATCTCAAATGCATCTAAGATTCAAAACATGGTTGGTGATAATGATAATTTACCTGGATGGGTTTCTTCTTATATTACTCTAGCTGCAGACTATTTAAATTCAGTAGCTGAGTATATGATAGGTGATTCTCCAGAGATGCAACAACCAGGGCCAGGCTTCAGTACTATGAACGAAAGTATTGATATGAAGAAAATTCAAAGAGCCGATAATGCAGTAGATAATTTAATGAATAATATTTCAACTAATTCAAATATTCCAACTCAAGATAAAGTAGGAATTTTAAGAGCATTAGAAGAAATACATGAATTTATTGGTGAGGTTGGATACGATTATGAGATGGAAGATAAAGTTTTTGAAGCTAAGAAACCATCTACAGGTTTAAGTAAAGAAAAAAAGTCTGCTGTAGTTAAAAAAGCTAAAGCAGGTAAAGATATTGGTAAGAAAGGAAAAGGTTTTGAGAAAGTAGCACAAGCAGCAGGTGGCGGTGAGAAGGGACAAAAGATCGCAGCAGCAGCAATGTGGAAGAATATCAAAAGATAAACCTTATGGACTTAGATAAATTAAAAGGACATATACCTGATAAGGTAATTGAAGAAATTCCTAGCGTAATGCAGAAGTTTGAAATCAATACCCCTTTACGTCTTGCTCATTTCCTTGCACAATGCGGGCATGAATCAGGCGGGTTTAAATTAACGAAAGAAAATTTAAATTATTCAGCAAAAGGTCTTCAAAATATATTTAAAAAATATTTTCCAACAGAAGTAAAAGCGAAAGAATATGAAAGAAAGCCTGAAAAAATTGCTAACTTGGTTTACGGTAACAGGATGGGCAACGGCATTGAATCGACAGGTGATGGAGCTAAGTACTGTGGTCGCGGTTATATCCAATTAACCGGTAAAGACAATTACACAGCATTTGGGACAGCAATTAATGAAGATATTGCTGCCAATCCACAATGGGTTGCTGAAAAATATGCGTTATTATCAGCAGCTTGGTTCTTTAATAAGAACAAATTGCATATAATAGCCGACGAAGGAGCTTCTGATCTAGTTGTAACTAAAGTTACCAAAAGAGTAAATGGAGGAATAATAGGATTACCAGACCGTATAAAACATTTTAAAGAATATCACACATTATTATCATAATATGACAAACAGAGACATTATAAAAAAATTAATACTTAGGGAAGTTGAGAGAATGGAACCTAATGTACAGTCTTTTGAAGACGATCCAATTAACTTCTTGTTAACTAAGTATCCAACTTTGCAAAAGACCTTGGAGATGCTAATGACTCCAGCGTTTAAAGACTATGTTACAGGCATTTATATCGTAGCCCCTAAACCAACTACATTTAAAATTGTTCTACATAACGGTCAATACTTTACTCTAACCTTTTTAGGTAAGGCTTATGAAGCATCTGTAGCAGGTAAGAAATTTTACTTACAAACTATAGGTGAAAGAGAAAGAGCCACAAATGCAATTGCTAGATTACTTTCAATGGGTAATCCAATTGAAACGGAAGGTGCAGAAGGTGAAGAAACAGTAGCAGGCGAAGCACCAGAAGCAGCAGAAGAAGCACCGCCGCCACCAGAAGAAGCAGCAGCTGAAGAAACTGAATCGTAAAAATAATGCCCCGCTATAGTCTCAGTATTATAGTTCCTAAGCCTGGCCCTAAAAAAGTCAGGTTTTTTGTTGGAAATACGAAATATTTTCGTTATTTTCTTTTAAATAAACAAATATGAGAACACACACTACGATAAAAACAATTAATACTTTATGCGGCAAGACAGTTACTTATATGGAAACCACAGCACAGCTAGCGAAAATGCATTCTACAGAAGGACCTGCAGTTGTTTACATAAAAGGGGAAATAAAACCACCGGAATATTACCTATTTGGCATTAAATACTCTAAGAATGAGTGGAAATCCCTAATAAATCAACATAAAGCCATTCCCGTTGCCGATGCAATGTCTTTCGGTCCTGAATACTAAACTATTTATTAGTAAATTATTAATATGAAACTTAACCTTAAAGAATTTTTTAATATAGGCAGTAAAGCCCCTGTAGCTCCTGTTGCAGAAGACGATAACACTGGTTTGACTATGTCAGTTAACAATGATGAAGAAACTTTCGATGACGAAGAGGAAACTGACGATTGGAATAAGCCAGAGGCAGATGATGCTGCTGAATTCGAGAAAGAACCTGCTGCAAAAGATGTTAAGCAGGGTGATGCATCTCTAACGGGCATTCATAAAAAACAAGCTCAATTACAAGATCTAGAAGCACAAAAAGATAAATTGCTTATGCAATTAAAGGGTAATGTAATTGGTTTAGATCAATACAAACAAGCAATTGGTAATATACCAATGCAAATTAAGAAACTAAGAGCTGATTTAGATAAAGCTATGAACGTATCATTAGATACAGATAGTGAAATGGATAGCGAAGAGGCTGCAGTTAGAGCCGATCCACAAACTTGGTTATAAATAATAAACAATGTCCAAAGTAAATATAAGTGATGCTATAAAGCAGGAGCTTATTAAATGCAAACAGGATCCTGCATACTTCATGAAGAAGTACTACACCATTCAACACCCTACTAGAGGGAGAATGACCTTTAACTTATATCCTTTCCAGGAAAAAGTTTTACGTCTTTTACAGAGGCACGACTACACAATAATTAATAAGTCAAGACAGTTAGGTATTTCCACTCTAACATCTGCTTTTGCTTTATGGATGATGCTATTTGAACAAGATAAAAATATTCTTGTACTCGCAACTACTCAAGCTACTGCCAAGAACATGGTAACTAAAGTAAGATTTGCTTACGATAACCTACCTTCATGGATGCAACTACCGGTACTTGAGCATAACCGTTTAAGTTTACGCCTAAAAAATGGTTCACAGATCAAAGCCGTATCTGCAGCTACAGATTCTGCACGTTCAGAAGCTGTATCATTATTAGTAATAGATGAGGCTGCGTTTATTGATAGGATTGAAGACATCTTTACCGCCGCTCAACAAACCCTAGCAACAGGAGGTCGTTGTGTTGCACTATCTACACCTAATGGTGTTGGTAATTGGTTTCATAAACAATTTGTACGTGCGCAAAACGACGAGAATAATTTTACACCCATTAGCCTACCCTGGACCGTTCACCCGGAACGTAATCCAGAATGGCGTGAGCAGCAAACCAAAGACCTTGGTATAAGAGCTGCTGCACAGGAGTGTGATTGCGATTTTAGTACATCAGGTAATACAGTTATTGAACCTGAGATCTTAAACTGGTATCAATTAAATACCGTAAGAGAGCCTTTAGAGAGGAGAGATATTGGACAGGTGTATTGGTTATTCGATTATCCTGATCCGTTGAAAACTTATATAGTTATGGCCGATGTAGCGAGAGGTGATGGAGCAGATTACTCTACCTTTCATGTTATGGAAGTAGATACAATGGTACAGGTGGCTGAATATAAAGAACATATTTCTACAAAAGAATTCTCACGTAAATTAGTTGCAACAGCAGTAGAGTGGAACAATGCATTACTAGTTGTAGAGAACGCTAATATTGGATGGGATGTGGTAACTACTATTCAAGAAATAGGCTACACCAATTTATACTATTCACCTAAATCTGAACTAGTAGGTACACAAATTGACTTATATGTAAGCAAGTTTGATAGAGGAGATGGAATGGTTCCAGGTTTTGGAACTACTACAAAAACAAGACCACTTGTAATTGATAAAGCAAAATCTTTCATACACGAAAAACAAGTGGTGATTAGATCTCAGAGGCTATTAGATGAATTGAGAGTGTTTATTTGGAAGGGAAGGTCAGATGGAGATGCAAAAGCACAAGCCCTTCAAGGATATAATGACGACTTAGTAATGTCCTGGTTCATTGGATTATTCCTTCGTGATACAGCTATTAGATTTAGACAAACTGCTATGGATTTAACCTATGCAAGTCTTAATGGGTACAGTAAAACGGGGGGAAGCAGTGACGGAGGATTTGAAGTATATAATGGCGGAAATTACACTAACCAGCAAAACCCATGGCAAATGCCAGTAGGGAATGGTCACGATGATATTACGTGGCTCTTATAACAAAGATATTTATTAGATATGGCAGAACAACAACCACAAAGAAACCTGTTTTCAACCTTAAAAAGGTTATTTTCCACTGACGTTATCATTAGAAACGATGGCGGGGAGTTAAAAACAGTAGATGTAGACAACATTCAGGTAAATGGTGTATTGCAAACCAATGCACTTGTAGATCGTTTTAACCGTATTTATACGACTTCTACTTCTTATGGCGTAAATTTAAATTTAGCTCAGAACTACCAATCCACCCGTGTTCAAATCTACGCCGATTACGAGGCTATGGACACAGATCCTATTATTGCCTCAGCATTAGACATTATTGCTGATGAGTGTACCTTAAAAAACTCGCAAGGAGATGTAGTTCAAATTAGATCTTCAGACGAGAATATTCAAAAAATACTATACAGTCTTTTCTACGACATATTGAATGTTGAATTCAATTTATGGTTTTGGATTAGAAATATGTGTAAGTACGGCGACTTCTTTCTTAAGCTTGAAGTAGCAGAAAAGTATGGCGTATATAATGTAATACCATTTTCGGCCTATAACATTGTAAGACTTGAAGGTACCAACCCAAGAAACCCATCAGAGGTTATTTTTAAATATGATCCATCCGCGGCATTAGGTGCTACTGCAGGTTACTCTACAACTTATCAAAATACTGATCAAGGTATTACGTTTTATAACTACGAAATGGCTCACTTAAGATTAATCGGAGATATTAACTACTTACCTTATGGCCGTTCTTATTTAGAACCAGGCCGTAGATTATATAAGCAGTATGTATTGATGGAAGATGCGATGTTAATTCATAGATTAACTCGTGCACCTCAAAGAAGAATTTTCTATGTAAACGTTGGTGCAATTCCACCTGCAGAGGTAGAAAACTACATGCAACGTATGATCAATAAGATGAAGAAAACTCCTCTCGTTGATGGAAAGACTGGTCAATACAATTTAAATTACAATGTACAGAATATGCTTGAAGATTTCTTCATTCCTGTACGTGGTAATGATCAATCCACTAGGATAGACAATGCTCCGCCTTTGGAATACAACGGGATTGAAGATATTAACTACCTTCTTAACAAGCTATTTGCTGCATTGAAAATCCCTAAGGCTTTCTTAGGGTATGAGAAGGATTTGACAGGTAAAGCTACACTTGCTGCAGAAGATATTCGTTTTGCACGTACTATTGAAAGAATTCAACGTATTGTTATTTCAGAATTAACTAAGATTGCCTTAGTACATTTATATGCACATGGATATGACGATGAGTCATTAACTAATTTCGATCTTGCTTTAACTACTCCTTCTATTATATACGAACAAGAAAGAGTTGCTTTAATGAAAGAAAAAATGGATTTAGCAGCACAAATGATGGAGACTAGTTTCTTGCCTACTGACTGGATTTACGATAAATTATTCCAATTTTCTGAAGAGGAGTTTGACGAGTATCGCGATTTAGTAATTGAGGATAAGAAGAGAATGTTCCGCATGAAGCAAATTGAAGAGGAAGGAAATGATCCAGCAGAATCTGGAGCAGCATACGGTACACCACATCAAATTGCTTCAATGTACGGTGGATATGGTACAGCACCTCTAAGCGGGGAGAATGTTCCTCAAGGATATAACGAGAAGAATCCTTCAGAACCAACTAAGCTTCCAGGTAGACCTGAGAGTAAAGTCTCTTTAATTAATTCAGCAGAAGATCCTTTAGGAAGAGATAGAATGGGAATATATGATTTAAAGTCAAAACCACTATCAGGTGAAGGTGGTAACTCATTGAGACACAAGTTTCACGGCGGAAGTCCTCTATCTTTGAAAGAAGGGTATACTACAACTACAGCTACTTTCCTTCAAACTAAAGAATCTCTTAAGAAGTTATTCGATGGAAAAAGGGTAAATCTGTATGAAGAACCGAGTCAATTACTCAACGAAGACCGTATTAAACCAGATTCGGATTTAATATAACACGTTGATATTTATTAGTAAGCTAAATAGTAATGATCAAACATAGCAAATATAAAAACACAGGGGTACTATTTGAACTCCTAGTCAGACAAGCAACGTCTGATCTAATGTCAAACACAGATCCCAAAGCCGTAAAGATATTTAAGAAGTACTTTACAAACACAGAGCTAGGAAAAGAGTATAATCTTTATAGTACTGTGCTAAACGCACCAAAACTTAACGAAAATAAGGCTGAAATCCTAGTAAGCACTATTACCGAACAAGCCAAAAAGCTTGATAGAGTTAAGTTAGATAAAGAGAAGTACAACTTAATTAAAGAGATTAAGAAGCACTACGATCTTGATAATTTCTTTAAAGCAAAAATTGAGGCTTACAAGATTTATGCTTCTATCTACACTCTTATTGAGAATCAAATCTCTAAAGAGTTTTCTGACACTAAACAATTAATTACCAATAAGTTAGCTCTTCTTGAACATATTACTAAAGAATCTTTAACTGAAAGGAAGGTAGCTTCCAAGGTAGTAGAGGAGTTTATGAAGGAAGATAAAGAAATTAGAGTATTAGCTTACAGAATCTTAGTAGAAAAATTTAACGATAAGTACTCGGGTCTATCAGAAGATCAAAGAGACTTATTAAAGGAATATATTAATAGTATTTCCGATACTAAAAAGTTAAGAACCTATTTAAATACTAAACTATTAGAAGTTAAGACCGAAATTACAGGTTTAAAAGCAACTACAAAAGATAGAGTTCTTCAAATTAAATTAAACGAAGTTTTAAATTTCATCAAACCTATGAATCCTAACGAGTCTATTAAAGACGAAGTACTTATTGGTTTAATGCAATACTACCAGTTAATCAGCGAGTTAAAAGCTACTAAATAATGAATAATCAATTTGCTACACAATTTTTACGTGAAGAAGTAGATCAAGATTGGTTGAAAAATTCTATGACTAGCTTAGGTGCCGATGAGGAGCTTATTCAATTCACTCTTGCACTTATCGAGAAAGGATTAATTAAACCTGAGAGAGCTATGGAAATCATGAAGCAAACTTTAGGTTTATCTGAAGACGGAGCAGCAGCTCCTGCTGGTGGTTCTACAACAGGCGGCGGCGTTACAAATGGTGCTTCCTTTACTCCCGGTAATGGTGAACAGTATGCTGCAGGCACTAGAAAGAAGAAGTACCAAGAAGGAACTTTTGAAGACGATGAAATAGCAATATACGATGACAAGAAAGGCGGAAAAGTTAAAATTTATGCTAAACCAGACGGAAGCTACTACGGAGTAGGAGATGATTTTGACTTTACTGCAAAAGACGATATCGAAATGATTCGTAAACTTTCAATGTGGGGATTTAAGAGACTTGCAGGAGGTATAGTTGAAGACGCACCGCGTCTTGCTGGCGAGCCTTCAAAGACTGATAGTGAAGGTACTAAAAACCTTAATGCTTATTCTAGCGTTGGATTTACTAAAGCACCAACTGCTCAAGAGGCAGGAAAACAAATTAAAGGTATTGAAGTAAAGGAATTGTGGGAAGGTACTGTACCAGATAATATCGCTAAATTTGCAAAAAGGAAAGGTATATCTAGCATGGTAAGTAAGATAGCAGGATGGGCTGAAAAAGTAGGTAAGAAAATTACTGGCGGAACAGCAATAGGTAAAAACTACGATACTTTAATTTTAGATTTAAAATATCAAGATTCAGCTATCCGTATTGAAATTTCAGAAGGAACTATTACAGTTTACGACCAACCAGTTCAAGATTTCAATTCATTTAAGGACGCATTAGACCAGGAAGGAGAGGAATTAAATGAATCTAGAGCCTATTCTAAATTTAAAAGACAGGCTGCAATGAGACCTAAATCAGATCAATTGCATGAAGCCGCTAAGATGATTAATTATAAACTAGAAGAAGTCGCTAAACTACTTGAATTCACCTCTCAAATGAGACAAGATCTCTCAGAAGGGGAAGCAACAGTAGAATATAAACATAATACTAAGAAGGTTTTCGAAAAAATTCATTCAAAGGTTGTCGAAGTTTATACAAAAGTAAAAGGTCTTAAATAATGGCAAAAGCTAAGTCAGCTGGAAACAGCAACAAAGTTTCATTCGGTAAAAGGAAAGTAGGTTCAGCACAAAAGAGTTTCAATAAACACAGTCCAAGGCCAAAAGCTTATAAAGGACAGGGAAGATAAACTATTTATTAGTATGAAAAATATACAAAAACAGTATACAGACCTTTTAGAAGGTAAAATGTCCAAATCGAATTTCATGCGCAATGTGCGTATGCAGTTTCCTCAGTATGTATCTCCAGTAACATCTTACGATGATTCTGTTAAGATATTAAAAGGAAAGCGTATTATATCCGAGGCTGCAAAGCCAGAAGGTGTTTACGGACATAATCCAAATGCAGAAACTCCTCCAGCACCGGGTATTGATCAATTAAATTATTATCAAGTATATCACGGTATTCAATATGAATTAGCTTTAATGCCAGAAATTACTGATGAAGCTTATGTTAAGGCTAGAAAGAAAGTAGTAGATACTATCTTGAAAGATCCAGATGCTTACAAGCAACTTCAATTGGCTAACTTCAAAGCAGTAAAAGCAATGGACGAAGACTTGAAGATGAAAGAAGTTAAAGAAGGTAATTTAGTTGATAAGCCTAACGAGATGAGAGTTATTAAGAAAGATGTTAAAGGTAACACTGAAGATTCACTAGGAAAGAAAGAAAGAAGAAAGGCTAAGAACGGTAAAGGTATTACGCAAATGACTCAAACTCCTAAAAAAGCTAAGGGTATTGCAAAGGTAATGGAAGTTCCAGGTAAGGAGAAAGTAATGGCTTTAAGAGAGCATATCATGCAAGAAATGACTAAACTGAATCTTGAGAACGAGCATTTTAATGTAGGTGCAAGGGTTAAAAAAAAAGATAACTCTTTAGTAGGTGAGATTACAGAATGGGATGGCGATACTGCAACAGTAAAAACTGACGAAGGTGAAGTTCATCATATTCAAGGTAATATCTTAACTAAGAAAGATGTTCCTGCTCCGAAAGAGGAAGCAGCTAAGACAAACACTCCTGATGAATGGGCTAAGCCAAAAGCTCATCTTCCTGAAGATCAACATAAGAGCGAAGAGAAAAGTAAAGAAGAGAGAGATGCTAAATTAAAATCTTTAAAAGAGAAATTAATGAAGGCTGTTAAGAAAGAATTAGAAGAAGATTCTTACGTAAAAGGCAGTGGTGCGAGTTCAACTATTGCAACAGGTGATACACCACAAGCACAAAGCATACTTCAACAGAAAGGATACCGTAAAGTACCTGGATTAAAGATCGGAGGATAAACAATATGAATAAAGAAGTTCTAATAGAGTATTTAGCATTTACGCCAATGCCAAAGCAATTAAGCGAGGCTAGAGTAAATCCAAAGTCTAAATTTCTGGTATCAGGCAAGGTACAAGCTGCCGATAAACCTAATGCTAATAAGCGTATTTACGATTATAATACCTTACATAAGCAAGTAGCTTTATATGTAGAGGGTCCAGTAGCCGAGAAAAGAGCTTTAGGTGAATTAGATCATCCAGAGACTTCTATTATAAATCTAAAGAATGTTTGTCATAACATTACAAGAATGTGGTGGGAAGGAAAAGATTTATATGGCGAGTTTGAAATTTTA
>Ga0181348_1001299_pt1 | contig 11006 bp, 9 predicted proteins | sample Su13VDMM110DN_FD_130092 | JGI IMG/M metagenome (GOLD analysis project Ga0181348, IMG submission 130092) | Freshwater viral communities from Lake Michigan, USA - Su13.VD.MM110.D.N | ecosystem: Environmental > Aquatic > Freshwater > Lake | place: USA: Michigan | collected 2013-07-16
AAGAAAAGGTTTTGGTACGGTTTCTACGTCAAACATATGTCCAACCCCAACACCAACAATGTCTCAAACACCAACAAGGACTGTTACACCAACAAGAACACAATCACAAACACCAACAAGAACGGTAACACCAACTAAAACTCCAACATCCAGCACTGTGCCAGGGTTTGTTGGTTTAGATGCTTGTGACCCATTATTCTCAATCTCTAACAACACTGCACCTAATTTCTTATCGTACAAAGTGTTGACGAATTTAACCCAATCAATTCTCACACCTGTTGTTATAACGGGTAATATTGCAAGAACAAGTAACAGATTGTGGGCATTCACAAGTTATTCACAATCAACAAGTTTTTGGAATGAATATACCTTAGTTGAAAGTCCTTATAGCGTATCTTTACTTAGGTCAATTAGTTGTCCAAACACCTCAATAGGCACTCCTTGGAGAGGGTTTTTTGCTCTTAATAACACAACTTTATTATCATATAGTGATGCTTATCCATCAACATTATATAGTTTAGATATAACAACAACAACCGCAGTTGAAACTGTCGTATGGACCATATCAAGTGAAAGAGAAATGCTTGGTAACGTTCTTTATACAACAAATGGTCGAGTAATTTATCTAAACGTTGATGAATCAAATAATATATATCTTACTCAAAAAGTTTATACAACAGGTGTTCAAGAATTTGATACTGTTTTAGGTCCTGCATCATCAAATACATTTGTTAATCTATTTCAAGAAAATGGAGGTATTTTCGCTACAACTAATTCACCAACAGGTGGATTAGTTTATCGAATCAATCCAACTAATTCACCAACAATAACTTTAGTTGGGTCGTTCACAGGCACAAGTCTAGCAAATTTGGGAGGAGCCGCACAAAGAAGCACTTGTATAACAATACCAATTAACCCAGGTTCTTGGTTAGGCGGAACATAATATATATTAAAACAACTTTATTTCTAAAAAAGTGATATTATAATTAAATAAAACAATTTAATTATGAAAATTTTTGTCCAAATTGCATCATATCGCGACCCCGAATTAGAGAAGACGGTTAAAAATATGATTGAAAATGCAAAAAAACCTAATAACCTTAGAATAGGTGTTTGTAGACAATATCACCCTGAAGACGGATTCGACACTTTAAATGAACATCGTAAAGATAAACGTTTTAGAATTTTGGATGTTCTTTATTCCGATTCAAAAGGAGTTTGTTGGGCTAGAAATCAAGTCCAACAATTATACGAAGGGGAAGAATATACATTACAGATTGACTCTCATATGCGTTTTGAAAAGAATTGGGACGATACGTTAATTAAAATGGTAAAACAATTACAGAAAAAAGGTTTTCAAAAACCGTTGTTAACGGGATATGTTTCATCATTCAACCCTGAAAACGACCCTGAAGAACGTGTTAAAGAACCTTGGAGAATGGTCTTTGATAGATTTATTCCTGAAGGTGCGGTGTTCTTTTTACCTGAAACAATTCCAGGATGGGAAAAAATGAAAGAACCTGTCACGGCAAGATTTTACTCAGCCCATTTTGCATTTACTTTAGGTCAATTTAGTGTTGAGGTTCAACACGACCCTGAATTTTATTTTCACGGAGAAGAAATTTCTATCGCAGCAAGAGCGTATACTCACGGTTATGATTTATTCCACCCGCATAAAGTTGTCATATGGCACGAGTATACTCGTAAAGGTAGAACAAAACAGTGGGATGATGATAAAGATTGGGGTACTAAGAATAATTTGTCACATTCAAAGAATCGACAATTATTTGGTATGGATGGTGAAGAAGTCGAACTTGACTTTGGTATTTACGGATTCGGAACTGAAAGAACATTAAAAGATTATGAAATTTATTCAGGTCTTTTATTTTCTAAGAGAGCGGTACAACAACATACATTAGATAAAAATTACCCACCAAATCCTCAGATTTTTGAAACTGAAGAAGAATGGTTAAATAGTTATGCGACAATATTCAAACACTGTATTGATATCGGTTACGATTCTGTAACTGAAAATGATTATGACTTTTGGGTTGTGGCGTTCCACGATGAAAATGACGAAACTATCCACAGACAAGACGCTGACGTTCACGAAATAAATAGAATGAAAAATGACCCTGATGGTTATTGTAAAGTATGGAGAGAATTCCAAACAACACATAAACCAAAATATTGGGTGGTTTGGCCACATAGTCAATCAAAAGGTTGGGGTGACAGATTAACGGGTAATTTATATTAAGATAATGGATAAAATAAATTACTCAGTTTGCATTACAACATTTTCAAAGAGGTTTAATTATGTTGAAAAACTTGTAACTCAAGTTAGAGCATTAACCACTTGTGATATTTTAATTGCGGTTAATGGTGATTATAATCAAGAATTTAATAATGATTTTAGAAAACAAATTTTAGATTTATGTTTAAAATTTGACAACGTATTTCCGATATTTTTTCCAGAACAACGAGGATTGTCTAAACTATGGAATACATTAGTAATTCATAGTAAACAAGATTGGTGTTTACTATTAAACGACGATGTTGAGTTAGATAACGATGAGGTTTTCATTTCAACAATCCCTAGTTTAGGGGATAAACCTGATTTACGAAGAATTAATGGTTCATTCTCACATTTCTTAATACACAAAGATTGTTTAGACAAACTTGGGTATTTTGATGAGAGATTATTAGGGTTTGGTGAAGAAGATGGTGATATCTTTTATCGGTATATTGAGACTTATAACGGATGGATTCAAGAATTATGGGTTCACGGCTTCACAAACTTAGTTGTTGATGTTAGAGACGAAAATATTAAACCAGGTATTGGAAAATACTCTCTGTTTAATAGAAACTTTTGTTTTTCAGACGAACCTTGTAAATATATTTCAGTATCTGAAGGTATTACCGGATTGTTTGGTCAGCATATGAAAAAAAATATTGAAGATTTAGAACAATACCCTTACGAAAAATTCTTTAAAGAAAATAAAGGTAAACTTTAATTTATGATTAAGATTAAATTAGAATGTTGGTGGGCAGATTCAGGGTCGTTAATTAATAGATTTATAAAACAATTTGTTTTTGACCAAGATGAGTTTGAATTTGTCACAACAAATCCTGATTACACAATCATTTTTGGTAGGACCAATTGGGAGTTAATCGAAACTCCAAAAGAGAGAACCTTTTATTTTTCTCAAGAACCTTTATGGTCCCCAAATGAACCAAAAAAAGATATTCATAATTATTGTTCAAAGATTTTTGTATCTGACAAACGTGAATATCCTGGCAGAGAAGAGTATATTGAAACTCTATTACCTATGTTCTATGCTGGTAGGGGTGATATTGATTCTCGTGAGGAATGGGATTGGTCTAAAACATTACTAAATAAAACCCACAATAAAACCAAACCAATTTCTATCATTGTTAGGAAAGATTACTCAACCCATTATAACCACTTATCAAATCCTGAAACATCAAATGTTAATTATATTTTAAGAACTGATTTAGGGATTAAACTGTCGGAAAATAAACTGATTGATATTTTTGGGACTTATTGGGAAAGTAATGGTGAAAACATTAAAGGTGAAATTTGGAACAAACATATTGGGGTTGATGAATATCAGTTCTCAGTTGGGTGTGAAAATAGTATTCAAAAAAATTACATCAGTGAAAAATTTTGGGACATAATCTTAACAGATGGTATCCCAATTTACTTAGGGTGTTTGAATATTAACGAATATATTCCTGAAAATTGTTATATCTCGTTAAATGGTTTGACCTTAGACGAAATGGTTATAAAAATTAACGATATTATTGACAATAACGATAAATATTATAACTTAATGAAAGAAAATATCCGCAAATTAAAGATTGATTTTTATCAAAATCCTAAGTTTAATTTATGGGAAAAAATAAAACTAACAATTAAAGAAAATGAAAACTAAAATAGTTACGTCAATATATTCTGATTTACACGGAACTGAATTAGGTGGTCGACCAAGTCGTGGTGGACATTACCGTTATTCGTTAAGAACGTTATTAAAAATGACTGATGCTGACTTTGTTTGTTATACTTCTGAAAATGAACTTGAGAGTCTTAAAACATTTTTTTACACAGAAAACAACATTAGTGAAGAACGATTAGTTTTTAAAACTTTTGACCTACGTAATTTTAGTTTAACTAATAAAATTAATCGAATAAAAAATATTGAGGAGACTAAACATTCTGATAGATGTGTCGAAATCCAATATTGTAAATTTATATGGTCGCTCTTAGAATTAAACATTGGTGACTACGAAAACATTTTTTGGTTCGATTCAGGATTATCACATAGTGGTTTATTCCCTCCAAAGTATATGAACAATATTGGTTATTGGGAACAAAATTATGAAACAACATTATTAAATAATAATTTTTTACAAAATTTAATAAAATTTACCGGTGATAAAATTGTTTTATGTACCAAAGAAAACGTAAACAACTTCTGGTCAGGAACAGTCCCTAACGAATACTATTTTGAACATTGTATGGAACGACATATCATAGGCGGGTTTTTCGGTGGTTTAAAATCTAGTATGGAAAACTATTGTAATTTATTTTTAGACTATACCAACAAATTATTAGATAACGAACCAAGATTGTATCACGAGGAAAATATTATGACATTGATGTATTATAACCACATTGATTTACACCAACCGTTGTTTTTCGATATTTGGTGGCACGAAGAAGATAAAGTACCGGGAATAGATTTACACGAATACACAAAAACTAGAAAAAGTTTTTACAAAATAATAGAAGAGTTAAATGTTTAGTTTATCTATAAATATGAAATTTTGGGATGACGGTCAACCCGACTCAACCCGAATTAGAAATGTCAATTTTTCTTGGATAAGAATTAAAGAATTTACGACATTTCTAAACGATAATGGTATTAACACTAAATGTACATTGTATGATTTTTCACCTGAAAAAATAACAACAGATAGTATTCATATACCATACCCTTTAGGTGTTTACAAAAAAGCCGAAAAAACAAACATTATACTAAACCAACAAAAAGATTACGATTTCTTTATGATGGTTGATTGTGATGCGTTTTTCCACGAATTAGACTTTGACAAATTTTTAGAGGTATTTAAAACTTTAATAAATGGGGATGTGGTAACATTTGATTTAGCCAAATTAAACGATAACGTAAATGATTATATCATTGATGGTAAGTTCGATATTAATCACGCTGATTGGTCTTACGCCTATTCAGGCAACAGAACCAACGGACCATTAAATGGTTATATCGGTGGTTTAGGTGGAGTCTATATGTGTGACACTAATTTGTTAATTGATTTAGGAGGATTTGATGAAAAATACATTGGTTGGGGTGGTGAAGACGGTGATATGTTAAGTAGAATTTGGGATTCAAAGATTCCCCATTCATTTAAACCTGTCAGAAATTTCGCACCATACCATCTACCTCATTATTCGGATTGGGGTAATAAATTATATAACGAAAGATTTAAAAATGAGTAAAGTAACATTAGTAACAGGTTTATGGGACATTGGTAGAGACAAACTAAATAATGATTGGTCTCGTAGCTATCAACATTATATTGATAAGTTTTCCGAACTATTAAAAATCGAAGATAACTTAATAATTTTTGGTGACGAATCACTTCAAAAACACGTAATGTCAATTAGAGATAATTCAAACACTCAATTCATTTTACGTAATAGCGATTGGTTTAAAGACAATAGTTATTATGAGTTAATTCAAAACATTCGAACTAACGAATCTTGGATGAATCAAGTTGGGTGGTTACAAGATTCCACTCAGTCTAAATTAGAAATGTATAACCCATTAGTTATGAGTAAGGTTTTCTTACTGAATGACGCTAAAATAATGGATAAATTTGATTCGGATTATTTATTTTGGATTGATGCCGGTATTACAAACACCGTACATCCAGGTTATTTCACACACGATAAAGTCATTAGTAAATTACCTAACTATGTTGATAAATTTAGTTTTATTGGTTTTCCTTATGATGCCGAAACTGAAGTTCACGGGTTTAACTATGAACAATTAAATAAATATTCAGGAAACAATGTCAAATTAATTGGTCGAGGAGGATTCTTTGGTGGTCCAAAAGAAAGTGTTTCTAATGTTAATGGTTTATATTATTCATTATTAATGGAGACATTAAGCAATGGTTTGATGGGTACTGAGGAAAGTATTTTTTCAATTTTATTGTACAAATTCCCTGAGATTTTTAACTACTTTGAAATTGAGAACAATGGTCTTGTTAATAAATTCTTTGAGGATTTGAAAAACGATTCTTTAGAACCTAAAAAAACAGTTTTAACCCTTAGTTCAACACCAACTAACAATCCATTTAATAGAACAAACGTAGAAACCACATTATCCGAATCAGATAAAGTTGGTCTATATGTTATCGGATTCAATAGTCCTAAACAATTAGAGACATTAATCTTTTCAATGTTAGAGTACGATGAGAATTTTATTAAAAAACCAAGAAAAATATTATTGGATAACTCAAGTGATTTATCCACAACACCAATATATAGTGAATTATGTTCTAAGTATGGGTTTGAACATATTAAAAAGGACAATTTAGGGATTTGCGGTGGTAGACAATGGATTGCCGAACATTTTGAAAAATCTGACTTGGAATATATGTTCTTTTTTGAAGATGATATGTTCTTCTATCCTAAACAAGGTGAAGTTTGTAGAAATGGATTTAATCGAATGGTTCCTGATTTATACGATAAATCCATCAGTATATCTAAACAAGAAAATTTTGACTTTTTAAAATTAAATTACTCAGAATTTTTCGGGGATAATTCGACACAATGGACTTGGTATAATGTACCTCAAGTGGTAAGAGAACAATATTGGCCGGATTATTCTAAGTTACCTGAACTCGGAACCGACCCTAACGCACCTAAAGTAAGATATGAACACGTCAAGTCATACGAAGGTTTACCATATGTTACAGGTGAGATATATTACTGTAATTGGCCTCAATTGGTTTCAAAATCAGGTAATAAAAAAATGTTCTTAGACACAACTTGGGCTCACCCATATGAACAAACTTGGATGAGTCATATGTATCAAGAATTAAAAAAAGGTAATCTAAATTTTGGATTATTACTTTTAACCCCAACAGAACACGATAGATTTGACCATTATAGTCGAGATTTAAGAAAAGAAAGTTAAAGAGGTATCAATTACCTCTTTATTTTTTTAATAACAAAGTATTTATTAATAAAAACGATAAATGGATTTTTTTATTAAAAAAAATGCAACACTACCTGTATTAAAATTACAAGTTGTTAAAGATGGGAGAAGTGATTATGATAGTTTTATGAAAACCATAGAATTATCGGCTATTTTCTTTTCAATGGTAGATGTTGAAACCGGTGTCCCTAAAATTAGTTCAAAGCCCGCAGGATTTGTTGAGAAAACATTTATTGACCCAAACGCCGAACCTGAATACTACATATATTATCAATTAAACCCTAACGACACAAATCGGGTTGGTAAATATGAAGGACAATTTATGTTACGAAATGACGACGGGGTCTTAATTTTACCTATCCGTGAAAAATTACACATTTATGTACAAGAATCATTTATTGCAGATGATTTAACATATGAAAGTTGTTATGTTTCAGAATTCCCGTGTTGTGTTAATGGTCCTTACATAACTACCACAACAACAACACCTTGTCCTAGTTGTGGTCCTTGTCAGACACCAAGTCCAACGATTAGTGTTACACCAACTAAAACCCCAACACCAACTCCAACACCAACAATACCTCAAGAAGTTTTACTTAACCCAATTTTGGTTGGTGTTGATACTTATACATCTGTTGGTCAAAATCAGTATTTAAAGTTTTAAAAATTAAAATAATATTTATATAAAAAAGAAAAAATGAGTTTAACAGGAAAAACAATCAGTGAGTTAACCGTATTAACTAACTTAACACCTAGCACTAAAATACCCGTACAATCAAGTGCAACTACGTATCATATTAATTATTCGTCAATTACACCATATAGAATCTATACCGCCTTATTAACACAAACAGGACCATTAACATATACAGGAGGTACTGACACACCAACGGGTGGTTTAATTTTTAACGAAATTTATACTATCAACAATTATGTGTCGGGAGATAGTTTTTCAAACGTTGCTCAAGTTATTAGTGGTACAATAAATCAAACAGGATGTGTTTTTAGAGCAACAGGTAATACCTCAACATACCAATTAATTCCTACCGCTTGGAGTTCCTCAACGTTGACATCAACAGGTGATATAATAGTAAATGTTTTAAATAATACATTAGGTTTCACCATTTCTGTCGATTATCCGGCATTTGGGATTGATGGTTTGGTTTTCTTTTATTCTGAGAGTATAACTGAAGACACGTTTAACCCACAAAAAACTAAAGTAACTGCAACTCCATCAATACCTTTTGAATTTGTACCTGTATTACCGGTGTTTCTTACATCAGTAGACGCTGAAATATTAACACCTGTATTGTTCATTATTGACCCACAGACAGGTAACCCAACGGGTGGTTTGTTATACAATACACCAATAGAAATTAAAGTTTATTATTAATATGAAAAAGAAAATACAACGTAAATCTGACAATAAGTATTTAATTTCACCTGAAATGAATATGTGGGCTGACAACCTTAAAGACTCATCATCTTACAATCTTGAAGATTATAGAATAACGTTATCAACATTACTTTTAGAGTATAATTATGATGACTTAATTATTTATACAAATTATATGGAACGATAGTTTGACTTCCAAAATTGATTGATATATATTTTAATAACAAAGGTAAATGTCGTAAGGTACGGCAGCTAATAAACCATTAAAAAAATATATATGATATCAGAAGAAGAAATCAAATCCTTCTTGGAAGGTAATGACCCCGAAGAACATATTGTTGCCATAGAATTCGATTATGCCGGCGATTGTGTTTATAAAATCAAAGAGATTCCTGGTAAAGGGAAAGAAATTAGAAAAGATACGTTTACCGCTTTTGCGTGGGTTGGTGATTTACGAGGATTGGATTTTTACAATTCGTCTAAACACGAACAAAAAGCGGGTATGTCCAAACATAACATCATCATAGAACGTTTAAGGACGGATAATGAAGATGGAACCCCCAATGACAGATTAGAAGATGGTTTAAAGTATTTAGTTAAATCTTTAAAAGGTTATCGCTCTCTAATTCAATTTTTTAAAGAAGGTGGTGTAGAACCTTGGGGTGAAAAATCAAAAGACAAGATAATGATTCTACCACCGGTAGAACAATACTTAATTTCACGAGAAAAAAGATTATTTAAAGGATTTGACGAATATAATGACCTTACGAGGTTTGGATTCGACTTAGAGACGACCTCATTAGAACCTAAAGACGGTCGTATCTTTATGATTGGAATGAAAACCAATAAAGGATTTAAAAAAGTAATCGAATGTCCTGATGCCGATTCAGAACGTAGAGGTCTTGTGGAATTCTTTAACACAATTGATGAAATAAAACCAACAATTATTGGTGGGTATAACTCAGCAAACTTTGACTGGTTTTGGATATTCGAAAGATGCAAAGCTCTTAATATAGACATTAAAAAAATCTGTAAGACTCTGAACCCTAAGAGTCCGATTAAACAGTCGGAAAACCTCTTAAAACTAGCAAATGAGGTTGAGAGATACAACCAAGTTGGTATGTGGGGATATAATGTCATAGATATCATTCACTCTGTCCGTCGAGCTCAAGCAATTAACTCAGGAATTAAATCCGCAGGTCTGAAGTACATCACCAAATATATTGATGGTGAGGCTAAAGACCGTGTATACATTGACCACTTAGATATCGGACCATATTACGCCAACAAAGATGAATTTTGGTTAAATATCGAAAACGGTAACTACAAAAAAGTTGGGTTTAGTGAAAAGATTGATGAGGTTTGTGAACGTCACCCCGATGTTTACATTAAAACAACAGGTGATGATTTAGTTGAACGTTATCTTGACGATGACCTTGAGGAAACGTTATTGGTGGATGAGGAATTCAACCAAGGAACGTTTCTATTAGCGTCATTAGTACCAACTACTTATGAACGTATATCAACAATGGGAACCGCAACATTGTGGAAGATGATTATGTTAGCGTGGTCATATAAACACAAATTAGCAATCCCCAAGAAACAAGAGAAAAGAGACTTCGTAGGTGGACTTTCTCGTCTGTTAATGGTTGGTTATTCGAAAGACGTACTAAAACTCGATTACTCATCACTATACCCATCAATTCAGTTGGTTCACGATGTGTTTCCTGAGTGTGACGTTACAGGTGCGATGAAAGGAATGTTAGCATATTTCCGTAACTCTCGTATTATGTACAAGACTTTGGCGAAAGAATGGGAAAGTAAGGATAAAAAGACATCACTTAAATTTGACCGTAAACAATTACCAATTAAAATCTTTATCAACTCATTATTCGGAGCGTTATCCGCACCTCACGTATTTGCTTGGGGTGATATGAATAAAGGTGAGAAGATTACTTGTACAGGTAGACAATACCTAAGACAAATGTTGTTGTTCTTTAAAAAACGTGGTTACACTCCACTAGTTTGTGATACCGATGGTATGAACTTCTCATTACCTGAAGGTGGTGTGGATGATAGAAGATATGTCGGTAAAGGTCTTAATTGGTTAGTTAAAGAGGGTAAAGAATATGAAGGTTATGATGCTGATGTTGCCGAGTTTAATGATTTATTTATGAGAGGGGCGATGGGTCTTGATTGTGATGGTACTTGGAAAACTTGTATCAACTTAGCAAGAAAGAACTACGCAACTATGGAACATAAAGGGAAAGTTAAATTAACGGGTAATACCATTAAATCTAAAAAGTTACCATTGTATATTGAGAAATTCTTAGACAAGG
>Ga0181348_1001300_pt1 | contig 11005 bp, 15 predicted proteins | sample Su13VDMM110DN_FD_130092 | JGI IMG/M metagenome (GOLD analysis project Ga0181348, IMG submission 130092) | Freshwater viral communities from Lake Michigan, USA - Su13.VD.MM110.D.N | ecosystem: Environmental > Aquatic > Freshwater > Lake | place: USA: Michigan | collected 2013-07-16
GGTCTCGTACAAATATCGACAAGTCATCGTTACGGTGAGGCTGAAAGGGAGACCCAGTATTGCAATTCGTACACTTTAAATTGCAATGCCAGGTAACAATATGTTCTATGTAAGAACGATGTATCCTATCCACGTATAACAACCATTGTTTGATGAAACTTAGAAAACGGATCACATATTTCTATTTCAGGATGTTGTTCTTTCAACCAATCTTTATTATAACAGGTAACAAGAAAATCACAACTATCAGGATATTCATCATAAGAATAACCCACTCTATTAGCATCAATATAATATCTATACTTTTCTAGAGGTAATTTTTTTTCCCAAGAAATATGAACATCGTCATAATCCATATAACGTTTAGTCTTTAATACATCTAGTACGTAATCTTGAGGTGTAAAAATAGAAGTCATTATTACATTATTTTTAGAAACTCTTTTCATTTCTGCTAAATCAAAAACAAAATCTTCATAGCTACAATGAGTATGCAGTGAATAAGAACAAACTATATCAAAAGAATTGTCATCAAATGGAAAAGGTATTCTATCTTTACCATTAACATTGTATACAGGATTCTTTCTATCATACACTATGAATTTAGCTTCTGGATATTTTTGTTGTTCTTCGGTAAGAACTTCTTCATCGACATCTAGACAGGTATAATTTTCTGGTTTTATTTGTCCAGACTCAATTCCATCCTTTAGAAGATTGCCGTGATTGCCACCATAGTCCAATACTTTTAAATTACTCCAATCAACATCATGTATACTCTGAAACATTGGTAATCTAGTAACTCTAGGAAATTTAAACATGTTAAAATTTAATCTCGTCATAAGATCCTTTAAGTACGAAAGAAGATTTATCAAATACAGGAGTATCGTTACCTGAATCAACAAGTCCTTCCTGAGGATCACCTTCAATGTCAAACAATTTCATTCTAGACCTGTCTACACCTATCATAAAACGTTTGTTGCGTGTAATATCAGAGTATCGGTTTTTCAATTGTTTAACCATTATCTGTCCGAGTTTCTCTAACTCCTCGGTGCTTATAAGAGCAATCATTAAATCTGCTGTTGCTGGAAGACCAAATGATTCTGAAGTATCTGTAAGTTCAACATCACTATTATTGTAACCGCCTCGGGTAGTCTGTGTTGCAGTTACAATTGGCAAATCTTCTTCTACTGCCAGTCCTCTAAGTTCTTCTGCGATACTCTTAATAATAGTATAACTATTTTGATTAGATCCTGATTTGAATCTACTTGAGGAACAAATATTCAAATAATCTATAAAAATAATATCAGGAGCAAAATTTCTTTTTAGTTTCAATTCATTTATCAATGCTTTGAAATGCCCACTGTGTGCTGATGCTGTAGGATATTCTTTAACAATCAATCTACCCTGTATCTTAGCATTAATTTTACTAATTCTATCTTCAAACATTTGCTTAGACAAATCTTTTAATTGTCCAATAGGCAAGTTCATTAGATTCGCATCAATACGTTCTGCGATTCTTTCTTCAGACATCTCAAGTGTAATGTATAACACATTTTTACCTTGCGAGACAGCATTCGCTGCCATGTGACACATAAACAATGATTTGCCAACACCAGTGCCTGCAAGTACAACATTCAATGTTTTATTAGCAAGACCACCTTCAGTAATCTCATTAAACATTGCCAAATCAAAAGGCATCTTTTCTTCTAGTCTATGATAGAATTCATATCGTTTGTCTGCATTTTGACTATAATCATGACCTACATTATTATCAAACCCAACTTGTAATGCTTTAGACAATAAGTCAGGAAGTGCGTCAGGACCCAAGTCTCTATTTTTACCATCAATAATCTGAATGCCTTCCATGATAGCATTGTAGATAGCTTTATCCTTACAATACTTTTCAGTCTCATCTAACAACCACTGAGGGTCACTAGTAGATACTATATTATTTTCAAGCCACTCACTTAAAGCAGGTAGCTCTCCTTCAGATACAGTTCTATCTTCTCCAATAGAAATTGCCAGTGCCTGTTTTGTAGGAGCTTTATTGTATTTTAAAGAATACGCTTGTATCTTGTTTAATAGTATTCTATGAATACTTGAAAAGTATTCAGGTTTTAGAAATGGCAATACTTTTCTGAAGTATTCATCATTATCAAGTAGGTTTCCTAAAATTATATTTTCCAATCTGTCTTTCATTCAGAATCCTTTTACGAATCAACTCAATAGCACTTTCAGGTAAATGTTCATAAATTGTAAAATCTGCATCAGGCTTAACAAATACTTTATTGGTATCACTATAACGTGAAATGTTAATAGTGTCAAGAAAGATAGTATAGTCTGCGTCAAATAATTTTCTTGTTTCAGGTGTAGGACATACAAAGTCTGCAATTACTATAGAACCAAACATTGCTTCAGTAAATGCAAGACCTCTCATTCTAATTGCCTGACGAATTCTTGCTTCTTCTGAAAAATCCCAATCGCGTACTGCTTCTCTTACACGATCAGCATTGAGATGTACAAAATCAGGTTGCCCTTCACAAAGTTTTTCAGCTAACCAAGTCTTTCCTGATCCAGGCAAACCACAAACCAAGACTATCATTTATATTCTTCCTTTACATATTCACCATAAATTTTTTCAATACAGCTTTCACACAGATAAACTTCTTGATCATCTGTGTGAAAACAAACTGCCCGGTCGCCTTCCCAAATAGTAATCTGGCATTGGTCACATTGACCTTCAGACTTCTTCGAGGTCTTGGTAGACTTCTTCAATATCTTGTTCAGTAACTTCATCTTGCATAATCCCATCTACACTTGAAATTGCATATCGTTTACTAATCCAATTAATAAAAGTTTCGTCTTTAAGAATCGGCAACCAAAAGTCTTTAGAGTAAGTATCTGATTTTCTTTGTTTAGGTTCTATTAGCTCACCAGTTACAGTGTTAACTCGCTGATACCAACCATTACTAGGTTTAATAACATGTCCCGATTCTATTGCCATGTCGAGCAATCCACTCCACTTTGCAATACCGCCTTCAAAAGATACCTCAACAGGAATCTTAGATTTCTCACGAACAAAACGAGACTTTTCAACATTGATAATAAAGTTATAGCCTGTAATTTCTGTTCCTGTTTTTTCTTGCTGACGACCAATAATAAAGATATTGGATGCGGAATAATATATTCCTGTACCGCCTGAAACAATTGCTTTAGGGAACAAACCGATTTCTTGATATGTATGATTTACTACAACCATTGGAATATCTTTAATAGTTAAATGAGGAGTAACCATACGGAACAATGATTTCAACTGTTTCGCTCTTGTCATGTCTGCAACAGATTTGCCTTCAAGCGCATCATCTACTTCTTTCTTACTTGCCAAGTTACCAACAGAGTCTATAATAATCATAACGTGATCGCCACGTTCCAAACTATTTAATTGAGACATTAAATCATGTTTTAATTGTTCTACATCCGTGATGGGTGTATGAACTACCCTACTACGGTCAATATCAAAAGTATCAAAGTATGCTTGAGGAGTGCCGAACTCTGAATCATAAAACAGAATAACCGCATCATCATACTTATCCAAATAGGCTTTTGCTAACAACAATGTAAATGCTGTTTTAAAATGCTTTGAAGGACCTGCAAATACCGTAAGACCTGGAGTCAATCCTCCATCAAGACGACCACTAAGTGCTACGTTCAATGCAGGCACCGAGGTTTGAATCAAGTCTTTAACTCCGAAGAATTTGGACTCTGCTAGAATGGCAGTATCTTTAATGGTACTATTTTTTTGTAATCTATCAATTAAACTCATTGTGTTTTCTCCTAATCAATTGGTTCTAATTCTGTATGTAATAATAACACACCTTAAATACATTTGTCAAGAATAGAAATAGTCTATACAAATAAATCTTCAAGTGTAGATTGCTTCTCAGTGTGCCAACCAAGAGCTTTAATAATATTATCCATTGGTTCAAGAAATGCTTTTTCAAACATTAAATCATAATCAATGTATTTGTGTATGTTAAACTCTTCAGGCAATTTGCTTTTAAAGGCAATAGTATTTTCTCTTATAGTGTTAGGTTCTTTTAAATATATGAATTTGATTTTATCGCCTTCTTGAATAAGTTCATAACGCTTATCCAAATTATGCTTCTTTAGTTGGTCGTTATACAGCAAGGCGCCGCGAACATGCATGGGCGTTGCCTTCTGGTAAATGTCAGCATTAGAAGTATATTTTTGAAGATTGTTTACGCCGCGCGGAAAAGCAATCTGTTCTGGAGTAAGTTTCATAAACTTAATCCGAGTTTCTTCAATGTATTTCTGAAGAATACTTTCATCACCATTAAGACAAATCTTAACCGCTTCACGCAGTGTTTCGCGCACAGGAGCCGGCGTAGAAGACTTGACGATTTCAAGACCCATGACCTTTAACTTGGGCGTCTTATAGCGAACACCTTCGTTATCGTGAACGTTTAGTGCATACCGCTTCTTTGATACCCAAATACCACGGTCAGCAATCGCCTCGCGCTTAAAGAAAATCTTCTGCTGAAAAGCATTTGTGTAATCTGCAATTTCATTACAAGTCTTGTCAAGTGCCTCTTGAATCTTTTCGTTACATATTTTTACAAGCACATCTACAATCTTGTCATTCGGTAAATCCTTATAATACTTCTTTACAAGCGGGTCAAGCGTAATATAACAAGAGTCAGTATCAGAATAAAAACTATAATCATAATCTGTTGTTTCACAAATTTTATTTAAATAAGCATTAAGACTGTTACCAATCTCCCGAATGATATACTGACCGGTGATAGTAATACCCTCTGCGGCACGATCATCATAATACCTAAAGTATTCTGAACCGTAAGCGCCAAACAAAGAGTTCAACTGAATCTTACGCGCCATCTGAATATTATTATATTTAGAAATGTCTTTGAGAAGAGACTTATTCTTTGTCAACTCATATTCTTTTTGTGCAACAATCATAAGTTTCTTGTTGCGTTGACGTTCTTCAAACATCTTCTCAACAATCTCAGGCATAAACCCTTGCTTCTTTCGACTATAGCAATACCCATTTGAGGTCATGCAATAATCTTTTTCTTTCAGAAAGTCAAGATCAAATTTTTTCTCTAGAAGACCTTCAACGTTTGTATCATTATGTATGTCGTTTATAAAAGTCTCAGGCGACATATTATATTGCATAATGATAGACGGATACAGAGAGGTGGCATCAAAAGAAACTACCCAGTCATAGTGACCAGGCACAGGTGCTTTAACATATGCACCTTCAAATGCTCGGCCTTGCTTGTTTTGCTTTTGAGGAATAACCACATTCTGCTTGAGAAGATGATTATAGACCACGCAATCCCATGTTCTAACTTGAGAGAAGATATCAGAGAAGTTACACTTGGCGTCGAAGGCCATAGTCAAAGCAAGGTCGATAAGTTTCATCTTATCTTCCATTTCGTCAACTAGATCAACGTCAATGATATTATATTCGGTGAATAATTGCCAGTCGTTGTCATACAACTCTTTAAATGTATCATAACCGGTTTCTAGTTTCTTTCTACCAAGTTCAACCTCAGCAATGAAATCTAGTTTATATGATTCTTGGTTTGCGTAGGTAAATTTCTTGTAAAGGTCAAGATAGTCTAACTGTTCAACACCAGTAATGTCATAAATTGTTACCGATTTACCGTTAATCGTCTTGTCCGATTTACGCACCAGACCCCAAGGGCTGAACTTCTTCTTGGCATCATCATCAAGAACACGACCAACCCGCGCAATCATATAGGGAATGTCAAAGAAATTAATATTCCAACCTGTTATTACATCAGGATAATCAGAACACCAGAAATCAATGAAGCGTTGTAGAAGGTCTGCTTCGTTCTTGCAGCGATAGTATTTTACATCTTTATCGCCCACATGTTCGGAACCGGCAGCGGTAAACTCACCACAACCCCATGTATAAATCTTTTTCGTCTGAAGATTCTTGATTGTGATAAGGAGAATTGACTCATTGGGGTTATCAACATTTGGAAATCCGTTTTCAGCGGATGTTTCAATGTCGATAGTGTATGTTAGAACCTGTGAGATATCCCATTCAATATCTTTCGGGAACATGCGACCGAGATACTGATACCCGTAATTGGTCTGACCAAAAATAGGATAATTGTCTACGTTTGAATACGTTTGAATAAATTCCTTGGCAGCCGCGGTGTCTTCAAACTCCACAGGCGCAACAAATTCACCATACAAGTCTTTGTATGGTGTTTGTTTGTTTGACTTGACATACAACACGGGTTTGAAGTCGGCGCGACGAGTATATCGTTTGCCGTTGTAGACACCGCGGACGAGTATCTTACTTCCATAATGTTGTGCAAAAGTATAAAAATTTGACATATCTTCCTCTCAGTGTGAATACATTATATAATAACGAGGAGTCTATGTCAAGCAATTAAACCTCTTTGTTTTTCTGAAAATACTACACTCATACTATTCCTGTAGCACTTGTCTAACTGAAGTTGATACAAGTGAACCATATCTTTTCATGTATTCATTTAAAAGAGTTTCTTCTGGTTCAAAGATAGAGACAATATGTGAATTCACTATGGTAAACTTGTATCCTTTTGCATAGGGGCAGTAGGGCGCTAGGCCCAAGCCAAATTCTTTAGGATTTTGTTCTTTAGGTCTAAAAAGAATGATACAGGGTTTTTCAATCATTACCATTTTTTCAGAACCAGGAACATCCATTAATTCAACTGAACCTATAATATCTTCTCCAGTTGATAACTTAATAATTTGGACTTGAGCCATAGCTAATTCACCTATTTCACATTAATTTGTTTGGGTTTTTTATCTTCTGGGATGATTCTTTTTAGAAAGATATTTAACATACCATCAGTAAAATCACAATCAGTTACTTTTACATCACCCTCTAGTAAAAAAGAACGTGTAAAGTTTCTTGATCCAATTCCTTTATGGAAATAATCGCGCTTGTCTTCACCACGATCCTGTACACCCTGTATAACTAGTTTATTGTTATCAGGCAATACATGAATGTTAAATTCATCTTTGCAGAATCCTGCACAAGCAATTTCAATGATGTAATTTTCATCATCACATTTTACAATATTATATGGGGGATAATTACTTGCTACACTGTCGTTTACATCGACTAAACTTTCAAACATTCGATTGAATCCAATAGTAAACGGTCTTACATTATCTAAAATATCAGCTATATTGCCTGTTGTATATCTGTGTATACGAGTCATACGTTTCTCCTTTTCAGCGAGGTTAAAATTACTATACCCTATCGGCGTATAGTAGTGCCAGCCAATGCCAGCACTTTATTTATAAATTCTTTTTTATTTTAAAAACGTTTTTTTCCAATTTTATATTTAGGAACAAGATTCCATTCATTTTTTTCTTTAAATGATATAATTTTAATTTTATTAAGAGGGCAAAATTCATCTTCTTTTAAAGTAGAAAGAATTTTTAACAAACCCCAATCTTCCAATAATTTAGCAATAGTATTACGTCTTTCTAAATCATTTTCCATGAAGTCCGCTTCTTTACCATCCAAAGCAAACAATTCTTTAAAATGCGTAATGTAATATCTTCCTTGCTTGTGTAATATATGGCAAGATTGAAATAGTGTATTGTCTTTTTTAGAGGCAACACCTATTCTACAGAGAGTTTCTTTTATTTTCAGGAAATTTTCGGGATCTTCTAGCAAGACTTCTAGTGGTTGATAACCAGGATAATCAATTGTAAAAAAATTATCTCGCTCACTCATTTCATACACCTTTTCTAATTATAATTGTTCATAATGACAACTATATTTATAAAAGGCCACCTTTTGACTTCTTCATAAAGTCTTTGATCTTGCTAAGATCATCATCAGTTAATATTTTTAATGCGTCTTTGGCTTTATTAAAACTATAACCAAAATATTCTTGTATCACCGTTAAATTTTCTTCTTCTGCTTTAATCCACTTATTGTATCTCTTACCTTTTCGTATGACTGCTTTCAAAAAATCATATTGAATTTTATTATCAAGGTGCGGTCTACTATTCATTTCATTTGCAGCAATGACTGTATCCGAACCAAAACCTAAACCACGGTTGACAATAAAGGCGCTGTACTGTGATTCATCTTTTTCATCTTGCATAATATCAGTTTTATCATAACATATGCTACTGATATAATCAAATGGGCTAAGTTTTTTGTTCTTAACAACAAAATCTTTTTCATTAACTACATCATCAGGCTTTCCAAGTTCTTTAAGATAACTCATGCAATATTCCTACTTTGTCGCATAAAATAGATATTTCTTTTTGAGGATCTTCAGCTACAATACATTGATCTAATATATCATATAATACATTATTACTTTTTAAATGTCTAGCAATATTATGAAGAAAGGTAGGAAAAAATATCTTTTTGATATTGGGAAGAGTAGGATATGCTATCATATGAGGAACATCAATCACACTAGGTGCCCAAAAATGAATATGGGTTGTCATTGGTCTGAACATACCTTCTAAACTTCTCCAACCTGACGCTACAACTCTAGCCCGGAAACCGATAGTCCTTCTATCAAATATATCTTGGGTAATAATATCTGGGTGAACACTCCATTGAGGTGAAAATGCTATCACTATATCAACATCTGCATGATATGCAAACTTAATAGCATTAGTCCCACCCATACAATTACCCAAAGCAATAACACGTTTACCATGTAAATAAGGACTGATTAAATTATGTACAAAATCCCAATCTATCAAGGATCCCCAACTTCTTAGTTTATCAATAACCCAGAAACGATCACCGACAAGTCCTTCTGTAATTTTTACAAAATCTGGATTATCTACAGCGGCTGGATTATAATCATTAAATCCAAATGTATCAAGATCAATACCAGAAAAACAAACAAGAGTATTTTTACCTTCACCTGGGTTATAAAATACTCTTAATTTGTCATCGTCATGCAAAATTATCATTTGAATTTTACACTTGCCATAATTTCAGTTAAACATGCAGTAAGATTAATTTCTTGATCTGCCACGAATGCGGCTTTGTATTGATAGTCAGCAATCAATAGTACGACTTGAGGAATAGTAGATACTTCAGGAATCAAACTATCATATATGAATCTGAAAATACCCTGAGGATCTGATTCAACATTATTAGCAACCCATTGACGCATCTTTTTCCAATCTTTTTCCTTGAGAGAATCTATCAACTCTTTAGTATTTAACTCAGAAAAATTGCTGAGAATACCTTCATCAATAGTACCAGAAGAACTATACCTTTGCAACTCATTAAGCACTCGCCTATAATCAGGATAGTACTTCATCAACAATTCAACCAACACTTTATCTTTGTATTCTACATTTTCTGCTTTAAGTATAGCTTGCATCCGTTTCATAAAGGCAGAAGCAAGAGCTGCTTTATCTGCTTTATTAGATTTAAACTCAATAACGGTGGTTCTACTATGCAGAGGTGCAATTATCTTCTGCTTATAATTACAAGTAAAAATGAATCGACAATTATCAGAAAAGTTTTCTATAAAAGCCCGTAGTGCAGGTTGCACTGATTCTCGATTTAGATAATCAGCCTCGTCTATAATAACAACTTTAGTGCCTTGTCCAAAACTAACACTACTAGCAAACTGTTTAATCTTAGTTCTCAAAGTATCAATTTGACGACCTTCATCAGAGCCATTGATAATAATATAGTCAGCACCAAGTTCTTCACAGAGGGCACGTGCTACTGTAGTTTTACCTGTACCTGCTGTACCACACAATAACAAATGAGGAATTTCTCCTTTAGAGAGAAACTCCTTAAACATGTTTTTGATAGATTCGGGCAAGATACATTCATTAATGATCTTCGGTCTATATTTTTCGACCCATAAAAAATGTTCCATTCACAACTCCATAATATAATATAAGATCAACTCAACTTCTCTTTAACACTGGTTTCATCATTAATAGATAATTCGATATTTCTACTAGTAGTCACTTCAATATGTTGAGGTTTACCTGTTTCTTTCTTCTCAAGAATACTGTTCAATGTCTTACTCATTTCAGATACCTTATCCCGAAAAAGAGAATTATCTTTTTCCATCATTTTTCTCCTTTGAATGGATTTTCTTGGCCTGTCATAACTTTCTTAACCATACTAATTGCAGAACCTGCGCGAGCAAATACAAACTCTACGGTATCGTCCCACCGTGTAAATGACACCAACCATCCATTGCCAGTCTCGCGCACTTCTACAATAAGTTTAGATTCATCCATTATTTAAACTCCGAATCTTTATCAAGTGCCAACCAGTATCGTGAACTACCAGTGTTGCCTTCTAGGTAGATGAATTTCTTTTCTGAAACTGTTACAGTATAAGTGTCATTCATAATTTTCAAACTATCAATCGGCAAATGCGCCTTAAACACTTTATCAGATGCTGAAATTGTTTTCTGATAATTATTACTCAATGGAGTTTTAGGATCACCAACAACAATAGTAACTTCAGTGCCATTACCAATCATACTAAACATAGTAGCTTGACTTACAGAGGCAACGCTGAAAATAGTTTTAAGTGCATCTTGAGTAAGAGTAAACTGAAAATAATTATCAACTTCAATTTCTTTATCAGGTGCAGCCTGAATGACTGACGGGTCTGAATAATAATACTGCATTGTACCTGAATCAATTTCAACATGCAAGAATTCATTGTAAAATTTAATGTCAGTATCATTTGCCAAGCTAAGAGTAGCTAAGAAACTATTCAAATCGTAAATTGCAAATTCACGATCAAAGGTTTCTTGAATTTTAGCTTTAGCAAAAATATTCTTACCCGCGCTCATTGTAGAAACTGAATCACCAGCGCGAATAAGAATGTTAGGATTAATAGATGCAAAATTCTTCAAAACTTCTACAGTGTTTGTACTCAACTTCATATTGTATCTCCATAAATACATAA
>Ga0181348_1001301_pt1 | contig 11000 bp, 15 predicted proteins | sample Su13VDMM110DN_FD_130092 | JGI IMG/M metagenome (GOLD analysis project Ga0181348, IMG submission 130092) | Freshwater viral communities from Lake Michigan, USA - Su13.VD.MM110.D.N | ecosystem: Environmental > Aquatic > Freshwater > Lake | place: USA: Michigan | collected 2013-07-16
TGATAGCGCAGATGGCTTCGTCCCTTACTATTTGTTGTATTTCTGGAAGTTCGGTTAACTGAGAATAACTTGCCCCTGGTTCAACATGTACTCTGAACACGGGAATTTTTCTTCTCATTGTTTTTCTAGTTTTAACTATAACCATTAATTTATATTATTTCTTCACGTTAGCCAACTCTTGCATTCTCTTTATTTCCTTAACTGGTTCTTCAGGTGCTGGTTCTTCAGCTGGAGCTTCTTCAGGTGATGGTTCTGCTGATCCACCACCAATAGCATTCTTAATTAATAATTTAATATCAGCAATTGGGATTAAGAATCCAATTACATTACTATAAGGTACGTCTGTATCCTGAGATACAGTTAAGTTATATTGTTCTAATCCTTGATTTAACTTAGATTGTAGTTTCTGAGTTGCTTCTGCTTTCTTATCACCTTCAAGTGTTTGAGGTAATACGAATTGCACTTTAATACCTTTTTTAGTTGGGTTGTGATTTACATCTACTCTAAGTTTTGGTTTTACTTCTGCCATTGATATTATTTACGTATAAATATTATAAGATTTCATCTACCAGCCCATATTTATGTGCTACTTTAACATCAAAATACCACTCACTACGCTTATCTCTAATATCTTTCAATTGTTTAGCGTTGAATTTAGTTTTTGATAGAAAGTATTCATCACATATTTTATCGGTTCTTTCCGCCTCTTTTATTTCCTGCTTATGATGCATTACTTTACCTTCAGTTGGATATGATGCTTCATGATACATGAATGTAGCATATTTGCTTGCTATGCGGTGGTGACCAGCTGCGAATACTATTAGTGCCATCGACATAGCCGAACCATGACATATTGTGTGGACCGGAGTCAGCGAATTATCAATTACATCAACTAAGGCTAATCCACTATATAACTCTCCCCCAAATGAATTAATAATTAGTTTTATTGGTTCTTTTTGCGTTTTTTTCGCGTCTTCTTCATTAATATTATATATAACCTCAATTATTTCATTAACTGATTCGCCGTCAATATCTCCTAATGATAATATGCGGCCACTTAGTTTATTTGATTTTTTAGGAGAAGCCATGGGATTGGGTTTCTCCTATAAATATTTAAAATACTTCAAATTCTATTTCAGTGTCTGCTAATCCCCAATTATCTGTGTTTCTAGAAATCATAATATGGTCATATATATAGTATTTATTAAATTCTTCCACCCAATGCCAGACATCATTATAAATAGGAGAGGTATTATTTTTTGCTATTTCATGAGTATTTTTATTGTCTCCATCTTGAGGTATCATATTTTTATGAGACATATGATATAAAGGTAAATCATAATGTGCTTTTAAATCAAATCCATATAATACTGCTTTTTTCTGAATATTAGTATCAATAAAGCATTTATAACACATATTTTCTTCAAATCCTCTAATTTTTAAAAATACATTTCTATGAGCTAATTGGAAATCACCACAACAATTAATTATACTATAATTATCATTTGGTGTTACTTTAGCTGAGAAGAAGCGAGGTTGAGAAGTATTATTTAAATATATTCTATATTCATCTAAGTGATCTTTATTTTCTATAACTTTTTCATATTCTGTTTCCCTTCTACTTAAAGTATAGAATGTTGTTTTATTACAAATTTGTAAAAATTCTAAAAAATCTTTTTTAAAAGGAGCTATTATATCTGAAGTAGTAATTACTATCCATTCAGCATCTGTTCTTCTTAAGGCTATATTTAATGCTAATGAATCATAACAATTAGGTAAATTAGGGATATTTTCTTTAAAGATATTATGAATTTCTTTAGAAATAACAATATGTTTTAATTTATTTGTTTTAGGTAATTCATCTATAATTTCATATAATAAACTCTGAGTTGGAGAATTCCAATCAACATAAATAACTTCATCAAATGTTTCTAAAAGAGTAGTTAAATGTATAATAAATCTTTCTTTTTCTTTATAACCATCATTTCTATTAGAAACGATAGCTGCTGTTTTATTAGAAATTATTTTTGGTAAATTATATTTATGTATTTCATCTTTATGAAAACAAAAGAAATTACCATTGTCTACTATTCTTTTAATATAATATTTAAATTCTTCTTTGGTTAACGGACCTACACAATCTGTTTTATTATCTAAAGGAGACACATCATATATTTCATAATCAAATGATTTTAAAACATTATAATAATCTTCCATTTCTTCATTTGATAAATTAGTAAAAGCCTCAACCATCAATACTGGTTTATTTTTTTCGATTATAGGTCGTAGAGTTTTTAATACTTCTTTATCTAATCCTTCAGTATCAGTTTTAATAAACTTAATATTATCTACTAAATCAGCATGATTTTTATTTAAAAAATCAACAACATTTACCCCGACAACATCAACTTTATAGGCATGAAAACTTTTAATTTGGTCTCCATGCTCTAAATTATCAAATAATCCACCATTCATACCAGTATTATATATATTAGGATCAGAATAATTAAATATATAATTTTTATTTTCTGGTGTGCATGCTAGATTATAAGGAATTATATTAAACTTTGGATTATTTTTTGAATTCTCTTTTAATACTTCATAAACTTTTGGGTTTGGTTCGAATGCTAAAACTTTTCCTGTGGCACCAACACAACTTCCAAATACTATACTGAAGTATCCGGAATGAGCTCCAATATCTAAAACTATAGAATTTTCTGGAATTAATTCTGAGAATTTTTCATGTCTAAAAGTAAAGGCTTTATCATCAAAATAATCGTGAAAGTTAACCTTTCCTATATTTTTTATTTCATTTGTGTGCATAATTATGATATTATTTGTTTTATTTTTTCAAATCCTATTTTACAATTTTCTTTCCAATTTCCACCATCACCACTATCTGATATCCACTTATAGGAAGTAAATTTAATATTAAAACGTTTACATATTTTAGCAATTGCGAAACATTCCATATCGAATATACTACATTTATTAATCATTTCCAAATATTTTTTAGAATACTTATCTATTTGAGAATGGTCATAAAAATAATCTGTTGTAAAGCAACTAATAGGAGATAAAGTATCTATAACTACTTGTTTACTTGCTGCTTCAAAAGGTGTATCTCCATAATCACATATGGGAGTTGCGTCTATATCTTGGAATACTTGACCTATCTTTACTATTTCTCCTACTGGTAATGATAGGGAACCACAAGAACCAATATTAATAACTTCGTTATATCCTTCACTAAATGCTCTATAAGCAGCCATTGTAGCGTTAATTTTACCAACCCCACTAAATATTACGGAAGATCCTAGTATTTCTCTTTGCATCTCAACTTCATCAGGGATGGCTACTATAAAGACTCTTTTATTCATATTGGATTAAACTTTTAACATTAGTAGGTTCATGTAGAAATTGTAAATCAATTAATACTAGTTTATCTATAACAGTATAACCAGCCTTAATACATAGTTGTTCAACAGCATTCATTGTACCTCCAGTAGCATATACATCATCTACTATTACTACTGTTCCTGTACCTGGTTGAATTTCTAAAGTATCTTCTCCATATTCTAATGAATATGTTTCATTTACTACAGGGGGAGGTAATTTTCCTTTTTTCCTACACATTATTAATCCTCCTGTTTTAGTAGCTAGTGCTGATGCAAATATGAATCCTCTAGCATCAATTCCTACCCAGTAATCAGGAGATTCAACCATACCTCTCATAATGTTTATAATACGAGGAAAATGAGATGAAGATAATAAGGGGGAAACATCTTTAAAAGATACACCAGGAATTGGGAAGTCAGAGACTTCATTAATTAAATTTTTGTAATTCATTTTTATTTATCTCTATTTGAAAGAATTGGATTATTAATAGGCCATTGTATTCCTATTTTAGGATTATTCCATTTTAAACTAAACTGATCCTTAACATCAGGGTATTCCCCAGGATATGACCATTTATAAAAGAAGGTTGATGAATTGCTTAGTACTAGATGTCCATTAGCGAACATAGGAGGTACTAATACTTGTTTTCTGTTATTAGCTGTTAATATAATTGAATCCCATTTTAAATAATTGGGAGATTCAGATCTATTATCTACTACTACTAAGTAAATTTCCCCAGCTACACAAGTAATTAACTTCCATGCTTTATCATCTCCATGTAAACCTCTTAGAACATGTTGTTTAGATACAGCTACTTTATCATGATTAAAAACCAGTTTATGTTCATCTTGATTAAATAAAGTATATAATTCTCCTCTATAATCTTCAAATGATGAAGGTTGGAATATTTTAACTTCAGGAAATATCATAATTTAATTTTTCCAATTAATATATCTTTAAACATAACCCAATCTGCTCTTTTAGCCCACCATGGATTTTTAAAAGCAGCTGGTTGATTTTTTTCTAACCAAAAATGTCCAGTCCAAGCAAATGGATAAACTACAAATGGAATAATACCATATAATGGAAGAAAAAATACTGAAACTTTTACAATAAGATAAGTTATAAAAATAAAAGTAGCAATCGTTGTTAATTGTCCTAAAACATGTAATCTTCTATTCCATTTATTTTGATGTAATGTCAAATAGTATTTATAATATTCTTTGAATGTCATTATATATTATTTAATATATTAACTAATGTATTTATTTTTTCTTGTTCTAATACAGGATAATTACCAACATACCAACTAAAATTATGAACATGATCTACATTTTGAAAATCTTCATAATTGATATTATAATTCTTTTTAAAGTATGGCTGTCTTAATTGATTACCACCTCCTGATAACCCCCTTCTAAATTCAATTCCGTTTTCTTTTAATATTGATTCTACTCTGTTTCTTAATTCAAATGAACCTTCTTTTAATACAACTATAAAAGCATAATTACATTGACCTTCCATTTCAATATCAGTATGATATTTAGTAGAATCTAAGCGCTCCATAAAATATTTAAAGTTACTGATTCGTTTAGAGTTATTGTTATCTAATTTTTTAATTTGAGATAATCCAATAACAGCATTTAATTCAGTACTTCTAAAATTATGTGCTGGTGCTAAGAATATAAAATCTTTATTTAAGTCAGGATTATTATCAATGATTGTTTGTTTGAATGATTCGTCTGTCATTTCTCTAGTCATACCGTGCGAACGCAATGCTCTACAAACTTGATAGAAATATTCATTATCAGTACAAATCATTCCACCTTCAATTGTTGACATATGGTGAGCAAAATAGAAACTAAAATTAGAAGCAAATCCAATTGAACCTACTTTTTGTCCTTTAAATGTTGTACCATGCGATTCACAAACATCTTCAATTAATAATATACCTCTATCTTCACATAGCTGAATTAATTCATCTGTTAAACCATTGATACCTAACACGTGAGTTAAAAATATAGCTTTTGTTTTTGGTGTAATAACTTGTTTTAATTTTTCAATATCAAATGAAAAGTTCTTTAAGTTAATATCACAGAATACCGGTTTAAAGCCACTAAATATAACTGATGATATATCAGATATCCATGTTAATGGTGGTACTATAACTTCTCCTTCTCCATAAATGTAATTTAAAGCTAACATAGTTAATTCATTAGCGGATGCTCCTGAATTTAACATTAAGTTGTATTTTGTTCCTAACCACTGTCCCCAAGCGTTTTCAAATTCAATCACTTTGGGTCCGTTTGTTAGTTTTGGAATTTGATCTTGACTTAAAAAGTCGATTAGTGACTGAATATCTTCTTTATCGATATTATCACTCATTAGAGGTAAATAAAAGTTGCTCATAATTTTTTTAATAATTCGCTTGATGAATGTATTTTGGGTAAATCTAATATAGTTTCTGTGATTTTCCAAGTTTTGCAAATATCACTTTCTTCGCTAACTAGATTATTTTCTTTTCTATCTCCACTATTAAAGAATATTAATTCTTCATTTTGGTATTTATTTCTGAGGTATTTTAGTGATTCGCATTGTGTTTTATCTTTGTCTATTGAGATAAGTACTTCATCAACTGATTTTAAATTGCTTACTATTTTCAATCTATGATTTTCATCCATAAATTCTTTAGATCCTTTTAATACTCGCTGGTGGTCACTATTTACAATAACTACTAGCCAATCACAATTATTTTTAGCGCCATTGATATATTCAACATGCCCATAATGAAGTGGATTAAAATAACCCGATACTATTCCTATTTTCATTGATATATTGTTGTTACCCCGGTTTTATCAATTTTAAAATCTAAAATACTATCTTTATATTTTTCTGTTATATTCTTTTTTACTATTGGATTACATATTGCTAATACAAATCCACATCCACCACTACCTAATAATTTAGCTCCATAAGCTCCCATACTTATTACATCATCAATAATAGTTTTTATCTTACCATTTGATATATAAGGTGAGATCTTTTCTTTGCTTAACCAACTTTCATACACTAATTCTCCAATACCTTTTAAATCTTCATATTCAAATAATTTATATGCTTTTTTAGCTGTTTCTAATATTTGGTATTTGTTATTAATATCATCTTCATGCGATTTAGCTATAACATCATTATTTCTTTGCTCTTCAGTATAAATAAGAACCATTGAATCTTGTAAAGTCTGTTCAAACTCTTCTGTGATAGGAAGTGGTTTAATATTATATGTTCCATCTTTTTTTATTTCAATAGATGAAAATCCTTTAGCGAATGGCCATATTTGGTCTTGAATCCCACCACTTTCATTTAATATTTCTCTTTCAATTTTTATAGCAGAATCAATAATTTCTTTTGAATTAATATTTTCTTCTTTAATTTTCTTTATTAAATAAGACAATGCTATACAATATGAAGAAGATCCACCTAATCCTGTTCTTGAAGGGATATCTGAGGTAGAAGATATTTCTATTGGTTTATCTATATTATGATATTTTAGTGTTTCTCTAATTAGGGGATTTTTAAATTTATCTATAGAATCAACTAATTCATATTTAGAATAAGTACACAAATATTGTTTAGATAATATTTCAGGCCTATATCTCATTGATATATAGCAGTATTTATCAATAGGGGTACCTATTAAAAATGAGCCATATTTTTTATAAAATCCTTTATAATCAGTTGATCCACCAAATAAAGATATTCTAAATGGAGCTTTGACTATAACCATATTTTATTTGTTTTAATTTATTAAATATTTTTTCTGCTGTAGGAGGAAGATTATCTACAGATGAATAAAACCCAGCAGTTTTAGAATCTAGACCTAAGGTATAAACTTTTCTATTAGTAACCAAACTTAATTCATTTGCTATACTACTTGCTATACCTTCAACATAATCATCATCTGTTACTAACCCACCATATTTAGAATTATCTAAAGCTATTTTCCAATTGTCTTCTATAATAAAAGGTTTAATCCATAATTGATGAATAATATTTAACTTAATATTTTCTTTCTCAGATAATTCTATTAATTTTTTCATTTCTAATCTAGTAATAGAAATTGGAAATATAGTAAAGTCAGCTGAAGGATTAATTATATTTTCTAATTCTTCTATATTATCATATGATTTTCTATGCTCAGATATATAATAAGGGTCATTATCTTTCATATAACAATCATAGGCATATTGATATTCTTTAGGAGTCATTGGTGATATAATTTTAATTCCAGGCATACGATGAATAAGTGAATGATGAGAAGAACCAGCTACTGGTCCAACTCCTCCTTCCATTGCTATGCTCCTAACAAATACTGGGCAGGGGCGATTCCATATATCTTTAGATTTAGCAGCATAATTGACTATAGAAGCTGCATTATACCATTGGAATCCTTGATATCTAACTACGTAAATAGATCGTTCACCAGCTAATGCAGTTCCAGTTACTATTGCTCCTCCAGCTACATCAGCCATAGATAATTCTACCATTCCTTCTTTTTCATACATTTCTGGTAGAGTACCACCTACCCATCCTACTGCTGTTAAACACTGTCCATAGCATTTACCTTTACCTTCGGTAAGATGTTTGCGAGTAATTTCTTTTATTGTATCTCTAACTGTTGTTGCCATAACTTTTTTACTAATTGTTTATTTTCTAAATCAATTTGAATTGCTTTTTCTCCTAATTTTTTCATTTCTTCTTCATAACGATCAAAATTATCTCCATCTTGCCCCGCTCCAGCATGCCAATATTTTCTAGTTGTTTGAATATTTAAAAGCATAGGTCCATCGAATACTCCATCAATATATTCTTTTATAATTTCAGGATCATCTTTAATATTATATCCTTTCATATTAAAAGCTTTAGCTACATCATCCATTTCCCAATTTCTTCTTATTTTTTTCTCAGTTAGTATAGATAAATTATTATCTTCAACTACAAATAATATTGGTAGATTTTTTGTTGAAGCCCAACCCATAGCTCCTAATACATAATCTTCTTCTGCCGAGGCATCCCCCATAAATACTATAGTGGGTTTACGAGTAGAATAACAATGACCTACAGCAATAGGAACTTGACTACCCATTAATCCATCATGTCCAAATATATTTTTTTCGTGTGAATGAATAGACGCAGATCCTCCCATTCCACCAGCACATCCTGTTTTTTTACCTAATAATTCATCTATCAACTCAGTAGGAGAAGCATTAAATGAAAGATAGGTTGAATGTCCTCTATGTTGAATGAAAATATTGGGTTGAATATTTTTTTCTTCTAGTATAGTAGCTATACTAGCGGGTATATATTCTTGTCCTGCTGATAGATAAACTGGGATTTTAATATTTTTATTTTGTACATTTTTATAAACTTGATTTTCAAAATGTCGACAAAATGATGCTTTTTTAAAAACATTTAATCTATAACTCATTTTTTATAAAATTTAATGTATCACTCCAATTTTTAAAACGATACCCATTATCGTCAATATATAACTCCGCTCTTGGTTTTTCACTAGTAATATCAGTAATATAATCTAATATATTATATTTTTCAAACCATTCTCTTACTAATTCAACACCTGTTTTTCCATTTACTAAAGGTCTATCAGGTTTGGCTTTTGCTGTAAAAATAACAATATTATATTGAGTTGATAATTGTTTAACTGCTTCTATAGAACCGGGAAGTGGTTCTCCATAACATGTACCATCACCCCATCCTTTATCAGCATTATGTAATACACCATCAAAATCAATAGCTATGGTATTTAATTGATATTCAAAACCTGGAGGGTAAAAATTAGCCATTTATATTTGTTTTTATAATTAATATTAAAGTTTCAGGATCAACTTTTTTAAATACTTCAATTAATTGCTTAATTACACTAGATTGAATTATATCTCCAGGAGCAGCAACACACGCTCCATAATCAGCAAGTATTCCTCCTTTTAAAAATATTATATTTAAATTATCTTCTATAGATAAAAATTCTTCTATATTAGTAATATTTTTTACTTCAAGTAAACAATTAGCAAATGAATATGTTTTTGGAGTTTCTTCAATCCATAAACAATCTTCTACTTTAGGTATCTCATGTGTACTATCTTCATACGGTTTTCCTTCTCTACCATAGCTATCTCTAAATCTAACTAAATCTTGTTTATTGACGGGAGTTTCAATTTCAAATACCCAAGCTCCTCTTTCATCTGTAGCTTTAGTAGAGTGAAATAATCCTTTACGAATCATTACTTTATTAGTTGGTTTAAGTTTATTAGTATCATTTAAGAAAGATACTTCTGCTTTACCATCTAATAAAATCAATCCCGTTGTTTTATTTGGATGACAATGAAGTGATGTAGAGTGAGTATGTTTTATATAGAGAAACCATAAAGCTACATTTTCATTTTCATAAGCTAAATATTCATACCCCCAAGGTTTTTTAACAATGTTGATATCGTAACTCATTATTTATTATTTCTTTCGTTATGTACTTGATATGCTGTTCTCATCCAGTCACCCATAAAATCATAGTGTGGACAAGAAATAATATTACCATCAACTACTACAGGACCACGACTATAAGTAGCACCTGCATTTTCAATATCTACATCTATACTGTAGTATCCAGAGAGTGTTCTACCCTGTAATATTTTGGCTGATATAAGTAATTGGGCTCCATTGCACACAGAGAATATAGTTTTGTCTGCTATATTCCATTCTTGTACAAATTTAAGTACTCCTTTTTCTTGTCTAAGTTTTTCTAATGCTTTAACTCCGCCAGGTACAAGTAGAATTTCATATTCATTTAAATATTGTTGCCTTACGGTTTCATCTTCAAATATAGATGTTTCAACATCGCAAGGCATATGTGTGCCTAATGAACCCCATATTTTTCCTACTTTATTAGCCATTAACGTTACTTCATATCCTGCTTCTTTTAAGCTATAATAAGGATAAATTAATTCATGATCTTGGAATTTTTCCCAAGTAATAATAAGTGCTTTTTTCATATTGTAAATGTATTAATTTTATTTTACTTAACCAAATTTAATCTCCTAATAGTTGTCTTTTCAATGTGATTTTTAAAGTATCTTCCATGTTTTCACGAGCAACCATTCCAAATTTATTCTCTAATAGTTGTAAATATTCTGGGTCTGAGTTATAAGTTATAAATGCTTTATCTCTGAATTCTAGAATTTCTTTTGCTGATAAATTATCATTAGGGAGATTTTGGGTATAGTAAGAATGTTGACTATATCCTTCATATCGAGTAGGCAAATCCCATCCACTTTCTTTAGCTTGTAAATATAATGGACTTCCGGGATATGCCATAGCGCAATAGAAATTTACCATTTCTGTTTTATTAGACATTGCGAAATCTAGAGTAGATTGAAGTGATTCTTTAGTATCCATAGGTAATCCAAAAATATAATTACCTCCAATATTAATACCAGCATCCCTCATATTTTGCATTAGGTCGGTGATTTTCACATCCACAAAGTGATCTTTATGTATTTCTTGTCTTAGTGTTTGGTTTGGATTTTCAA
>Ga0181348_1001302_pt1 | contig 10998 bp, 7 predicted proteins | sample Su13VDMM110DN_FD_130092 | JGI IMG/M metagenome (GOLD analysis project Ga0181348, IMG submission 130092) | Freshwater viral communities from Lake Michigan, USA - Su13.VD.MM110.D.N | ecosystem: Environmental > Aquatic > Freshwater > Lake | place: USA: Michigan | collected 2013-07-16
ATCAAACCGGTTTCACCGGTTTCCGCATTATACAATGGACCTTTCAAATTGCGTTTAAGGGGATTTTCTTCTTCCATTTTAATCCTCAGAGGGTAAAGGCACGACTAAGGCCAGCGGCTTTAGGTCCGTACGCGGCCACAAGAGCAGCATCAATCTGAGCAGCCGAGTATTTCCCAGATGTTATATCTTTAATTAAACCTGCTCTGTCGGGATTTATTATCAAGTCTTTAAGACGCTCTCTCTGAAATTGATATTTTGTTTCAGGATTTTTTTGCTGGAAATCCCCTCTGGCTCCAACAAGCAAACCATTGGAATCTGCCTGCCACTGGGTTTTGTGAGCATCACGATCCAAAGCCTTTATGTTATCAACCATGGCTTGAGCATGCAGCTCAGCAAATGCTTCTTTGTTCATATTTGGGTTTGCAACAGCCGATCTCAAAGTATCCAACGCCGCAAAAGATGTTTGATCTCCGCCCCTTGCCAAGAGGGCTGTTTGCAGTATCTGCATTTTTCCAGAAAGGGCGGCATCAGTTGTTAGTTCTGATAATTTCCCAAAATCAACGCCAAATGCGCCGCCGACCGTACTTATTAGTTTCGCAACTTGAGCGCGTGCATCATACGCAGTTCCGGGTACGTTGAACTTTTCACTATTAGCAATTGAAGAAAGAATTTTAGCCTGTTCCGCCAAATAAGGTTGCAGTGCATATCCTGACTCTGCGTTTGCCGTGACACTTTTGTCGTATGCCTTAGTAGTTTCAACTGCTTGGGCTCCCGTCACTCCACCGCTCATAGCCAGAGCCGCTTCATTTTGGGCTTTTTCCTGCGAATCAGCATTATAGACCGTGCCGGGCCTCATGAGTAGAGACTCAGACTGCGTTGCGGCGGTAGCGGGAGCAGCCGTGCTACCGGCAGCAGTTGTGCTTGCGGTAGTACCAGCATTAGTTTTTTGCAATCCCGCCTGTCGAGCCAACTCAGCCGCTTCCGTCGATGTCGGCAGTTTGCCGCTATACAATTTCGGTGCGACGCCATTTTTTTTCTTTTGAAGATATTCCCCCAACAACATCGGTGAGCCGTCTGCCGTAAACACCAAGTTTCCATAAGGCGTGAGAACCATGTTTTGCTGCATAGTTTCAGCCTCAGTCTTCGCAATGTCCGCGCTTCTCTTCCTCATTGCCTCTGAGGCTTCAGCCCCGCCCATCAAGCCTTGCAGAACAGCCGAGCCAAGATAGCGGCTGGGCGAGCTTGCCATGGATCCAAGGCCAGACAGCAGCGGCACCAAGAAGTCGCGGCTTGTCACAGTGTCGCCAATGCGGCTGAGAAGGCCGGGCTTTTCTTTGTCTGGCGTAGTTTTATCGACCGACGGGACGCCGGCCTGAGTTACAGCAGCCGGCGAGACGCCGGCCTGATTTGCAGCAGCCGGCGGAGGGCTGGCCTGAGTTGCAGCAGGGTCTTCGGCGAAGACGGCAGCGATAGGGTCGCCGACATAGCGGACGCGGCCTTTGGCCAGCCCAGCGCCATTTTGTGACTGGTCAGCATTTGCCCCCCCCAGCCCCGTGGAGGGACCATACTTTTGCGCTCTCTCTTCGGGCGTCAAAGAGTAATAATCAATGCCGCCAAGATCCTGCGTTGGGGAAAGACCTACGTCTTTTCCTTGAGGTACCAGCCCCACCTTCTTTTCAGTTAAGGCATCACGCGCCTTTTCTGCTATCGAAGGAACTGCATAATTAGGAAGATTCGGTTCTAATTTTTCTCCAGTTCGCTTCGATTCTTCATAAGCACGCCGACGAGCTTCTTGTTGTCCTTGAATGCGATCCTCTAGATTTTGAGGCCTGTTGGCTCCAACAAGACCCGGAACAACGCTTGTTCCAATCAAAGTTTCACCTACAATGCGCTTTTTAAACGCATCTAATTCTTCTTGTTTTTGTTGTTCTGCGGTCTGCGGGCTTACAGAAGGCGGCGTAATATCTCCACGCAAAGCGTTGATGCGGGTATCGTAACCCGCTTGGTATTTGCCGAATTTCTCAGGGTTTTTTGTAATAAGATTGTTTAAGTATGCTTGATGAGCATTAAGAAGTTTGTTTGGATCATTGTCAGATTGTTGCAACAAATTCTTCGCCGTTCCAACGCCGGACTGAACAGCGGTGTTGAATGCAACACGGGCCAAGTTGGGATCCATGTTATCGGCACCAAGCGGATTCCAATAACGCTCTTGATAAAGTTGTTCAGCTTGTCCTCTTGTCAGGTTCCTAACATCGACATCAGGATTTGCACCCTGATTGATGCCATATCTAGTCGGTCCCTTTCCGGCATCGTCTTCAACGTATTTATCACCGCCCTCAAAACCAATAATTCGATTAATTGACGCGTTTCTAGCTATTTCAGCATCTGTTGGCGGAGGCGCAGGCGGTCCAAAAACTTCCTCGCCTTCAACTTCACCATCGAGCGCATAGCCATGGCGCGGCACAAGGCCGCCGGTGGCTGCTGTGGTAGGAGGAGCTTCTTCATCGGGTCCGTTTATCTTTTTATATGCCCTTGCAGCCGTGTCATAAATTCTGGCGACGTTATCTCCAAACTTCACGCCGCTCTCAGCCGCGCCCGTAAGCTGCTTAAATCCACCTTCCGTTGGCGCAGACGCCATAGGACTCGGGCGCAGCATCTCAGGTTTGCGCTGCATCTGCTGCGGGATGTTCAAGCCGCCGGCGGCGCCCTTGGCACCCGGCATATTGCCATACATCGCCTGCTGCATCGCCAGGAGGGTGGCGAAGTCAGGACTGCCGCCATCAGCCATGTGCGGCACGAGGCCGCCAGAGGCATAGGCAACGCCCCCGTCTTGCATAAACATTGCAGCAATTTTCGCCATATCCATGGCTGTCTGGAAATCACTGGAACCTTGTTTTTGACCTGAGCCGGTTTTTGGCGGCTCAGGAATTTTCGTAGGCGGTTGATTGTCGGTGATGTCTTCCGGCACATATTCGCCTTCGGCCTGATGGTACGGCAGACTGCTGCCGCCACTGGCGTAGCCGTCCGGCGCAAGGCCGCCGTAAGCGAAGGCCGGTGGCCTAACGTAGCGAGAATCCTCCAATGAAAGCTCTCTAACCGGACGAACAGCAAGACCGCGAGGGTCTTCAAGGCCAAGGCTTGAGCCATAAGGGCCGGCAGCCTTAGACGACTGACCGTACAGACCAACCTTGCCGTATGGCGTCCTTGTCTTCTGCGGCGAAAGCAGTGCCAGGATTTCAGCCATATCAACCGAAGTTTCTCCACCCTTTGCGTAACCCTGGCCAGCGCGATCTTCGTACACGGCACCGCCCTCAGACTGCGGCACGAGGCCGCCGTGCAGGTAGTGACCCTTATCCGCAGCGTGCTTCGTCGCCTTGTCGTAATCGACCGTCTTGTAGCCGCCGGCCAAGCCGACAGCTTCCGGGTGGCGTTTCTCGACATCCTGCGCGATGAGGCCGATCTGTTTACCGGATTCGCCCTTGTAGCGGAACTTGACGATCTTCTGGCCGTCGTAGGTCTCGCCAATCGGCTCGATGTCTTCCTTGAGGCGCTTGTCGGAGAAGAAGGAGCTGGGCTGCTGTGTGGTCGTCGTCTGACCGCTGAGAGCGCCCGTGCCCATGGCAATGTTCGCCAGGAACTGCGCGACCTGGAAGGGGTAGCCCTGCTGCTGCAAATACTGATTGTAGAGCGCGGTTTGACCGGCCTGATTGGTCTGCTGCTCGGCGGTGCCTGCCGCCAACTGCGCCTGAGCACCTTGCAGACCCGCAGCCTGCGCTCCGGCACCGAGGCCGGCAATCTGCTGGCCGGCTTGCATCAGGCGAATCTGATTGGCCTGCTCTGCGGCCAGGTTGACGCCCTGCTGCTGCTGCGCCGTCTGGAGAGCCTGACCATAGCCCTGGTTCATAAGGCCGGATACGGTCTGGCCGGTGGCGAGGTTCTGCTGCCGGGCAAGGTTCGCCTGTGCAATCCGACCCCGGTCGCCACCAAAAGCGCCACGAGAGATCTGATTGCCGAGTTCGCCTGATTGTTCCTGCTGTTGCTGCTGGCGGAGGTTCGCCATCGTCGTGCCGACAACGCTGTTCAGGTAGGGCGACATGTACTGCCCGATTTGCTGACCGCCAATCTGTCCCGCATTAACCGGGCCAGCACCGGCGAGCGTCAGACCAGTTGCCGCGCCATAGAAAGGCTGCGCTGCGCCTGCCATTTGATTGGTATTTTGAATGCCCGCAGTTTGCGTGCTTGTCAGCGGCGCGACAAAAGCACTGGCATCCTGCGAATACTGCTGGAACGGCGTCTGAGCGACAGCTTGCGCTTGAGTGTTTACCTCATTGTATCGATCCTGGACTTCTTGCGGAATACCCGTAGACGAAGTGGAAGTTGAAGATTTACCGCCCATCAGACTGTTCCTTTAGAAATCCGCTCTTTGCCCCGTACAGGAAAAAAGCTCCAGTTGGCTTGCCGAATTGACGTTCGTACAAACGAATTTTGCCTTCGGTGCGCGAGTTGCTCAAAACGCCAATGATCAAGGGGATTTCCAGACCATCCGCAATTTTCTTAGAGAACTCACATAACTTACGGGCCCGCCCGCCTTTAGCACTGCGGTATTCGGGGTGGATAAAGATCGCTTTTTCCTCGACCACATCCTGATCGCTGTACCACATCTTGCCGATCCGCAGCAGCACCACGCCTTGGGGCTTACCGCCCTCTTCGCCAATGATGCCCAGCAAACCACGATCCAAATTCAGAGCTGGCCAAATGTCTTCCAAGAGACGCTTTGGGTTTGGCTGAACAAACGCATTCTCATCGCAAGCCTGCATAGCCAATTCCATGACATCGTCGACATCATTCGGAGTACCAATGCGAATTGCAATTTCAGACATTTTAATCCTTCTTGGGTCCGGGTAAATTTTTCAATGTTTTGACGGTCTTGGCTCGCATCTGCTTAACAAAATCATCAAGCACTTTATGGCCTTCATCGAGAGAGCCGCCGCCAAGAGAAACAACGTCCTCTGGATGTATAACATATTCCCCGCCTGCGGCAACGATAGGCACTGAACTGACGGGGCCGCCGGTCGCCTTCTCTGTGACGCCAGACGGGCGGAAAATGCTTTTTGCTACTTTGAACCCCGCCATGGTGTTGCCTTCGCCCATGGCCGAAATGATGTCTGCCGGGATCACATAGGAGCCGCTGGCGACATGCATGGGGAGGTGGTCGGTACGTCCAGCCACGGGGCTGTGAATTGCACCCGAATAGATCTTCGCGGCATTGGCTTGACCGCCCATTGCGGACGCCTGCCGGGCAGTGGACAGCGCCGCCGCGATGGCCTGATCACGGGGATGCCCGGAATTGATCATTTCGCCAATGTTTGACGAGATCGTGGACTGAGATTTTCCAGGCTTCAGCGGCATTACGCACCTATCGAGTAGGTCACATTGACCGACTGGCCGGTGCCAGGGACGATCACAAGACCATTGGTGAAGATTAGATTAGCCGGGTAAACCCCAATGCCGGCATATGGCGCATCGCCTGTCGTGCTGGGGGCCGGGACGGCGCACAGAGCGTTCGCCGCAGCAGCGCCAGCCACGGTCACGCTGTTGTGAATCATGCCGTCGGTGCTGCCCTTCACGACAATTGAGAAGTTCACGAGGCGGCCCGCGCCGGCAAAGATCAGGGTATCCGTAGTGACGGTCTGCGACGTAAGGACGCCGATATAGCGTTGGAAGATTTGCCCAATCGTACTGATGGCAACAACGCCGTTTTTCTGAGTTGTCAGAATGTCATCAAGAGACGCCATTAGAACTTCCCGTCCACTTGTGTGCGGTATCGAATGTTACCCAAACGCCAGAACGATCCAACGTCGCTGCTGGAAATGTTGATCGCCATCAGGCGAGCGCGGAAACGCGGCGTTACAAATTGAGTCGCTTGGGTCAGCGTGAAGGGACCATAAGCTGTGGGCGTCTCGCCGGGATAATCGGCAACGTAGAAGGTCAGGCTGATGTTGGCGTTCTGAGTGCCGTTGAAGTAACCCCACTTCATGTCGGGCCAAACCTGATCGACGAACTGCTTCACATCGCCTTCGCTCAGGGCGAAGTAGCCGGTTTGAAAGCTCGACAGCATCGCTTCATCATCGGCATCGGTCGAGGTTTCATGCTGATAGATGTATTGGTTCTGCGGGCCGCTGATCGGCGGACCAGCGCCAATCGGCGGGCCAAGCACCGACTGGTTGATCCAAGCCGTGCGAGACAGAGTGCCGAAGTCCCACTTTTGTAAGTTGATGTTGTACTTCGCATACTTAGCCGGGACGCCACCGCTGCCAGTGATCGGGTAAAACCAAGATATTTCGCCAAAGCGCGAATTGGCTGCAATCCTGATTTTATCAAGATTATCTGGATCAAGGTCTTGGAAGATCACGTCCCAGATTGGACAGAAGATCGGTTTTACGCCGTCGCCGGATAGCGTGAAGAACTGCGACTGGCTCATCCAGTAAACAACGCCGTTCATTGAAGTGGCGGCTTTGGGAGCGATCAGGCCGCAGCCTGTGCCGATCTCGTTGAAACCATAGACGTACGGTTGGCCGGTGTACTGCATGGCCCACAGGGCCAAGTCTGTCCAAATCAGGCCCTGCTGCGGACCCTGGATGCAACCAACAACGCTCGAGCCACGAGGGATGCGGTAGGAACCGGCCTGATTTGTTACGGTGCCGATCCAGTCATTGAGGTCCTCAATGTCGCACCAGCGAATCAGGAGAGGGTCAATGACGCCGTTGAACGTCGAGCCCCAAGCAATGATCTGACGCTGCGGCATGGCGACGAACATGCCGGCGTTTGCCGAAGGCGCTTCTGGAATGACAACCGCAGTTGGCTGATTGATCTGTGCATCCCAAGTGTAAATCGGGCCGCCGTAGGGGCACGCGACCAAGATCGCACCAAAGTTGTCTAGCGTCCAATCGGTCGCCGTAATAAGAGTGCCGGTATTCGCAGTTGGCGTGATGCCAGAGCCATAGCCGCCTTCACCGTAACCACCAACACCGTAGCCGGTTCCTGTCGGGAGAGGGCCCTGCCCGATGTAGTAAACGTACCGAGCATCACCACCGTTTTCGCTTTCTGTGGTGGTAGAAGTTGCGGCGTTTGATGCTTGAATTACAAACGTGTCGGCGTCCGTAACGGACACAATCGTGTAGTTGCCAAATAAGGTAATGCCGCCGACAGCAGTGGAGACAAGAATGGGGAACGTATCACCAGCAAAATACCCGTGGTCGTCCAACGTCACTTCAACGAGTGAAGTCCCACTGGTGGTGTCGAATACGGAAACCGCACCGCCATCGTTTACCGTAGCCGTCGCAAAGGCCGGACTACCCAACGCATCAACGGCGCGGATTTGATAAGTATTTGCGCTGACAGCAAAGCACCTATACAGGCCAAAAAGAATCAGGCCGCCAACACTAATTTGCGTTCGAATGTCCACCACATCATAGCTAGTGACATTGCTTCCGGTGTCTGTAATCAGGACAACGCTGCTGCCATCTGTAGTGTCTATGGCTACCGCAACATTGTTCGTGTCAGTGCTGGGCGTAATGTTTAATTGAGTGCCTTCATAAATTACACTCAGTTCTTCTTCTGCACCAAGAGCAAGATAGTTGTTCGCATTCGTGTCAGCCCACGCCCACAAGCAGCGGACAACTGAGCCAATCGCGTTTGCAAAGTATTTAGTCCAGCCGCCCAGCTTCTGCGGAAGGCCAAGACCGTTTGAGTCAGGGATGAAACGAATGAATTGCGAAGTTGAGATAGCAGCTTCATTTAGGGCTGGTGTCCTATTCTGATCAACGCCGGGGCTCAGTTTCAGAGAAGCATGGGGCATAGACTATCCCCGTGACGGAGAAGCGACTGGGGAGGGAGACATAGAGGTCCACCCAGTGGATTCGAACTTCTTGCGAGCTTCTTCGACCATCGCGCCTTTCAGCAAGACGTTGTATTGAGATTCGTAAGTGATGGCCATCTGCGGATCGTCATTAGCGCGACCAAAGTTGCGCTGGAAGGCGCTGATGTAAATCATGGATGCCATGATCATCAGGTCTGGCAAGTAAGTGCTGATGAAGGTCGTGGGCGTTGCTGCCGCCAAACTTACCGGGCGGAATGTGCCAACAATCTCAACGGAATATCCCGCATCAGGGAACGGCCCGAACAAGAACACATTGTCGTTGAAGGGCGCAAAGAGCGTCGGCAAGCCGGTGTATGTTGACGCACCATAGACGGCATCAAGATACTCTTTTGTCGCCGGCAAGCACGGATTGCGAGTGCCTGCGTTGGGATCAGTCTCGCCAGCCGGCGTGATGATGTTGATCTGCTCAGAGACGACAATAGTGCCCGCCGGGATCGTCAGGCTTCGGTTGCCTTGAGTCAGGGCATAGCCGGTGATTGAGGTCGATGTGAACAGGAAGTCGAGATCACGGCAGAGGCGGTTCTCGGAGTAAGTGATCATCTGGGGCAGGATCGTGACGAACTCCGGGTTCGCAGAATCAACAACAGCCATCGTTGCGATTTGCGACACATACGTTGTATAAGTCAGGCCTGTCGTCATATGACGCCTCGGTTATTTGTCGAGTTTTCCTTTTATAAACATCAATTTGTTGCAAAAATGATAGTTTTCAGCCTACCACATCTTTCGCCTGTTTATCCATAGCCCAATCTTTGTCGGCATATTTTGCGAAAAACCGGGCAAAACCAGACGTGCTGATCGACAAGGTTTCGTCGTTTATGCCCTCTAGCTGTGGCTGCCAGATGGTCTCCCACATATGGAACATGTGGGCATCCTTGTGTTTTTCGTACTGTTCCTCACCCCGTGCGGCGTCAAGAACGGCGTAATCCTCAAACAGGAAGGGTAGGAATTTCTGATGATCCAGCACCTTGGCGACGTTCGGATTGCGCTTGTAGATCAGCAGCGGCAGGTTGACGGCGTGCCACGCCCAGGTCGGGTTCTTGAGGCCCTCGTCAAGCTCGTCTAGCCACGCACCGATGAAGCGAGCCTTCGGCTTGGCGATCAGGATTCCGTTTGTGATGAACTCTTTCTCGGTCTTTTCAAGGGTCGTCATGTCCTCAATCAGGCCGCCCAGGGTGCATTCCTCGCCCATGAACTCGTGCAGGGGCTTGAGGAGCAAGGCGTCTGTGTCGAGGTAGATGCCGCCGTGTGCGTATACCTTCTGTAGGCGGACGACATCCGCCCAGTATTGAGGATAGTCGCGCAGGGAGATGCCACGGTACTCGGTCGGCGCTTCCATCTGCACGAGCTTCACCAGGGGCTTCATCCGCTCCCAGTATGGGTTATTCTCCGGTTCCTGATTGTAATACATGAAGATCACATCAGGCTTCTGCACCTCGCTGGCGGTCTTCACCGCCAACCAATTGATGTAGCTAAAGGGGCGTGACTTCTCACCCTGAAAGTACATGAAGTGGACGATGTTCGGCACCGGCTTGTCGGCGTGATCCTGCGCCACACTGCTGCGGCACCAGATCAAGTTGGCGGCCAGTCGAGGGTCGTCCGGCGTTGCCTTTAGGGCAAGCTCGGCCTGCTCGACGGCAACGTCCTTCAGCCCCATGTGCCAAGCCGAGATGCTGGCAAGATCGTGCGCCCAGTGCCCCCAGACGGTAGGGTCGCAGGTGTAAACCTGGAGCCTGTCCTTGATAGCCAAAGCTCGCATGGCGGCTGCGTAGCACTCTGGCCAGCGTTTCTGGCCGTGCAGCAGGAGAGTCAGTTCGCACCACGGCTCACGGGTATTGGGCGCTTCGACGGCGGCTTGCATGAACCATCGCTCGGCTTCCCATACATCGCCCAACTCGACATAGCAGCGGCCCATGGTCCGCATCGCGTAGCACCGCTCGTTCATCCAGGTGGCCGTTGGCATGGCAAGGTAACGCTTTAGAGCGGCAATGGATTCGTCGTACTTCTGATGGAAGCTCAATTCGCGGGCGTAGTAGAAGGCGTTGCGCGGACACAGCGGATCCTCTTTGACCGACAGCTCCAGCAGGTCCAGGTACTGCCCGCGTGACTTCGTGGGGTCGGGTTTGTGGACAGCCAAAAGCATATCCGTGTCAGCCCAGACCTCTGTAATCCGCCCGTCAGGGATCGGATATTCATGGCACGGGTGATGCCACAAGTAGCCATGCCGTGCGTGAATCTTCTCGTACTTGAATTGGATGCCACAGCCCCAGTCGAACATATAACGGAGGCGGGTGGTGTCGTCTTTCCAGACGCGCTCGATCTCGTCACGCCAGCCGGGTTGCAGCAGCTCGTCAATGTCGAGGCTGATGCATACGTCAATGTCGCGTGGGATCAACGCGAGAGCCGCATTGCGTGCCAGATCAAAGCGCCATGGCGTGATGCAAATTTCATGAACAAGTAAGCCACAGCGAACGGCTGTTTCGACAGTGCCGTCCGTGCTGCCTGTGTCGGCAATCATGATCAGGTCTGCATCTTTTGCAGAATCGCAGAACCTTTCAATAAACTTTTCTTCATTCTTGCTGATGGCGTAGACACATATTTTCAATCGTTTATTTGCCACAACGTATCTTTCTCTGGATGTTCTGCGTTTCCGTAAGCCCAAGCCGGCTTGCTTTCGGTCTGGTTCCAATCGACATAGCTAAGACGCGGGCTTTTGTGAACAACAGTCATGTTGCTTTGGTTCGCGTTTACGTCGATGCGTCCAATCTCATTAAAAAACTTATGCGATAGGTTCAACACATGCTGAAAATATTCAGGGCGGCGCGTGTCATGGAAAATCATGACGCCGCCAACTTTCAACTGCTCCCATGTGTTCAGACAGAATTTGCCCCGTAATTCTGAAGCTCCGTCCACGAAGATCAGATCAGCGGCAAAGTTCGTCGGGTAATAGTCAAACGGGACAAATGCGGGTTCTGTCTTTTTGCCGAGCATGGCAACACGAGACATGGTTCGATCAATCCAACGCGGATCCGTCTCGACAGTGACCAGCCGTGTCGGCATGC
>Ga0181348_1001303_pt1 | contig 10987 bp, 10 predicted proteins | sample Su13VDMM110DN_FD_130092 | JGI IMG/M metagenome (GOLD analysis project Ga0181348, IMG submission 130092) | Freshwater viral communities from Lake Michigan, USA - Su13.VD.MM110.D.N | ecosystem: Environmental > Aquatic > Freshwater > Lake | place: USA: Michigan | collected 2013-07-16
ATTTCCGTTTGCGGTTGTTATCATACTATCACCTGAAAACATTCCAACACACGTATTGTTATTACCAGTTCCTAGTGCTCCTGTTTGGAATCCGCTTTTATGTCCTATAAAAACATTATTTGCGCTACTCGTTATCCCTATTCCTGAATCATTCCCAACTAGAGTATTATTTGAACCTGATGTTATTGCTGTTCCTGCTGATGTACCAATGAGTGTATTTGCGCTTGCGCCTGTTATCATACTATCACCTGAAAAATTCCCAATACAAACGTTACTACCACCCGTCCCTCCTGCTCCAGTTTGGAATCCACTTTGATAACCAATACAAACATTATTTGCTGCTGTTGTGATTCCGCTTCCTGCTTTGTGCCCAACGAGTGTGTTTTGATTTGAAGTTGTTATCATACCAAAACCACTTTGAAATCCAACGCAAGTATTTTTTGAACCGGACCCAACGCTTGCCCCTCCTGTGTTGTATCCAGAAAATCCCCCTATAAAAGTATTTTCAGTTCCATTGTTATTTCTGCTACCTGCCGCAACCCCTACAAAAGTATTATTCGAACCATTTGAAGAGAATTCACCTGCTAACGCACCAATAAAAGTGTTTTGAGCTGCGGTGACAGTTACCAAACTGCTCCCCGAATTGAAACCTATCATTGTATTCCTTGAAGTCGCATTGTATACAATTGTTCTTGGTACTCCCACGCCGATTAGCACATTTGATGTATCACCTGACCCTTGACCCACATTAAAATTAGTTGTCCCATTAAGCGTAAGGTTTGGTGAATACAAATTTGCGCTAGAACTACCGAAATTAAACAGTTGTCTTGATGATGCGGTGGAATTTTCAGTCCCAATTATGTTGTGGTTACCAAGAAAACCCTCTATATATGTATTTACCGTGTCGCTGTAAATACGACCTTGCGCTGCTCCGCCTGCGACTGCGGTATTATCATTTAAATTATAAAATGTGTTAGTTATACTCCTTCTTGCTGATACCGCTGACCTAAATCGCAATTCACTATTAAAATCTGATATTACATATGTTGTAATATAGAATTCCCCCATTTCAATCATAGTCACTGGTCCGAGTCCGGTTGATACGATAAACTGCTGTAACCCATTTTCGTTATTATTTTTATAAGTTACATTTAATCCTGACCCTGAAATGGTGCTTGGAGTTGTTGTTGCTCGAATGTCATAAGCATTAACCGTAATCGTTCCTGTACTTGGAAGATATGAAAAAGGACTTGTTGTTGTATCAAAAAGTAATGCTTTTTGACCCGCGCCCGTGCTTGTGAACACTGGGTAATAATTTATCCCTACGTTCGTATCTGCGACCGCAATGGTTAATGCTGCTCCTGCGACACTATCAACGTACGTTTTGTTTGTGAGTTGGTCTGCGGTTGTTGGCGCAACGGAACTCTCGGGAAGGGTTGTAAATGTTTTTATCCCTGCAATACTTTGTGCACCGGTTGTTTTTACTGTAGTATTGAATTGCGTTTGTATATTACTAGTAACACCATCTAGATAACCCAATTCAACATCTGTTATTGTTAATGCATTAGAGAGAATAGAACCACCTGTTGTTAATTCGATACTTTTGGTTGTTAGCGTTTTTGTATTTGTAACTGTTAAATTATTATCAACTGTAGTAGTGTCTGATACAGATGTATATGTGATTCCGGTGAGCGCTAGTGTATTTGCGGCGACTTGCGTTCCAACATCAACACCATCTAAAATTAAATTATTGGTGATAACATCATCTGCTACTATATTTGATAGTCCCGTTGCTGTGGGGACATTCGCCAGTTTATTATTCAATCCGTTAAACATATATATTATATAAACATTTTATTCTATATAATAATAATCTAACATCTAACAAAATCTATTCGCATTTATAGATGTCAAAAATTAATAAATAATTGGGGTACACGATTCCCTCTAGTGTGTTGTTAATCATATTCTGAGTTTGTACAGTGAAGAATCCAACTTCGGACTCTAAAATGAATGTTTGTATATTGGAACTACCCGATATTTGAACATTACATGTTGCAGCATCGGCATAAAACAATGGATAACTCGCATAAGTTACCATTTGATTGCTTGACGCCTGTTTACCAACTGCCGTCTCATAATTCTGGAATCGCATCATATTGCTCGAGACCAAGAACCGGTTCGCACTTTGCGCTTCCGTAATTGCGGTGGAAATATCATTCATCTGCGCACGTAACACCAGATTGTATTTTGCGCCCAACACGAATTCCTCATTACCCATTACCGTGCGCATATTTATATTCGTATATGTAGAAGCGCCTCCGACGTAATACGTTGTAATCTGTGCTAACTTTTTGGACAAGACGGGCATTATATAATTACTTTTTATTTTATTTTTATTATTATTCACAAGGGAGGACATCAAAGAAGAATGACGTGCGCGGAAATTGGGTCGCCGCGGCGAGAGTGGGCGGGGTTCCGTCCAGTGTCATTAAACAAATTTTAATATCCAATACCTTCTGCTTTCTAAAAGTACATATAAATGAATTGTCATAAACTTCTGCTGCGGCGACGTTCTGAACGAAATTTATCAATCCGCATACTGCTCCTGCTACATTCGTCTTGCGAGTAATAGAATAGTTGTTGTTCGCCCACGCCGGCCCTTCAACAGAAAAATAGATTAGACGGTCATAAGGGTTAACACCAAATGCCGCGGTTTGCTGATACGAGACGCTGTTCAATCTTAAATTGAATGTCTCATATTTATTGTATAAATCTCCCAGAATGTTTTCGAGATTGATGGAATACCAAGTTGCTGCAGTGCGAGTCGCGTTAATAGCGCCTACATTGTTCGTGACGGGATAATTGGCGAATACGTCGCTTGTGCTAATGTCATTGAATTTCAATGAAAAGCACGCCTTCGGGGTTGTTTCTACGGAGAAATTCATATATATACTGTCTATAATAAAATTATAATGTTGTTGTATATTATAAATGGACCCGGTTATAAAACGTCCTGAACCTGTAGAGTTGATTGTTGAAGAAAAAGAACTTGTCCCTGATGTTAAACAAGAGGAACAAATGTTGGAATTTCCTGAAACTAGTCTCAATCTAGATTCGGTAAAGGGATTCAGAGAAAAGAAGAAAGAACTCAAATACTTAAAACTCAAGACGGAAGCAGTCAGAGAATTGAAGAACTCATTGAAAATATTTCAACCAGAGGAACTGAAATTAAATCACTCGGTTGTTTTGTTTTGCTGCCAAATTGTAGAAGACCTATTTACTAGTAGACTAAAGGGTCATATTAAGAAGGACGTAGTCGTTCAGGTATGCAGAGAGTTTTTTCAAGGAGACGCCAGCGTAGTTGAGATGGTTATTGATTTGGTCTTTGAAAAAGTGGTGAAAACATCTTTCCTCAGACGGAACAAAAACAAAATCAAGTCAATAGGGTTTTTTTTGCTGGGGAAGGTAACACCCGACTTATCGAATTTCTCACAGAGCAGATTAAAAGCGTTATAACTGCGCTTGTCATCAAATATTGTTACATTCTGATTTTGGCGGTTCTACTGTAGTGCTGGGGCGTGGGTTAGGAGAGTTAGGCGGGTTGGGAATGGTTAGGACACCCATTTGTTAGTTTGTTAGATTATTCTTTGTAAAAGAGTAAAAATTAATTATATAAATTATCAATTATTTTTTATGTTAAGGAGTATATATGGAAGACATTATTGAAATTGTCAAGAAGAATCGCCCCCATCTTAGTGCTTCTTCTCTGAAAACATATAAGAGCATTCTGAAAAATATATACGATAAATGCTTCGAGGACAAAGAATATTCTATGGAAAATTTCAATAAACACGAACAGGTATTGAATCATCTCAGTGATATGCCATATAATAAACGCAAGACTGTGTTAGCGTCTCTGAGTGTCTTGACAGGCGGAAAAGCGTACACTGCGCAAATGTTGAAGGATATTGAACAGTTCAATAGCACTGAGATGAAACAGGAGAAGACTCCTCAACAAATGGAGAATATGATTGAACCGGAGGAGGTGGAGAAGATATTTGATAATCTGGAACAACACGCGAAAATAATTTTGAAAAAAGATAAACTATCCCCCTCTGATTTGAATGAAGTGATGAAATGGGTAATGGTTGCGCTAACAGGCGGCATTTTTCAGGCGCCCAGGCGCAGCATTGATTTCGGAAATATGAAATGGCGGAATTATTCTGAAAATGATAATTACGTTGATGTTAAAAACGGAAAATTCGTTTTCCAGAATTACAAGACGGCGAAGCAGTACGAGAAACAGGAGAACGAAATCAGTAAACCTCTGAAACTTATTCTCAATAAATGGTTCAAGGTGAATGATTCCGATTATGTGCTGTTTGATACGAAAAAACAACCTTTGACAAGTCCGCAGATGACCCACCGACTCAATGAGATTTTTGGGCGCAAAATTAGCACCTCGATGCTGCGCCACATCTACGCTACTAAGAAATTCGGCGCCGTCAATCTCGGCGAGTTGGCGGAAACTGCGAAAGAAATGGGCAACTCACCAATGCAGTTACTGAAATATGTCAAGCATTAATTATTCTATTATTTTTACTTTTGAAAATAATAAATCTAACAACTAACAAAATAGAACTAACGTACCTACCTTTACTAATTGAATATATTTAGTATATTATTTAATAGGTAAAATAGTTATAATAGAATGGGACAAAATGGGACAAAATGGGACAAATGGGACAAAAGTTAGTGCTTAAATGGAAAGTATTTCGTCCAAAAAATAAGTGTAATATTCAGAAATAAAACTTTTGATTTAAGGCGTCCTTTTTGTCCCATTGTCCCAATTTTGTCCCAACTATATCCAAAAAACTTATAAACGATATTAAGGAAAAAGTCATTTATATATGATGGAAATATATTAAATATATCACACATATATATATATAAAATGTATAATAAAGAAGCAATCTACAAATATAAAGAGAATCACCCAGACGAGTACAAAGAAATTACTCGTAAGGCGGCACTGAAATGGAAGCACTCTAATCTCGAATACGTCAGAGAACGAGATAGGAATCAAAAACAACGGAAACGGGAGTATATAAACGAATGGAAGACATTAAGGAATATTGACCTATTTTAATTTATTATAAATATAATTAATTAAAAGAACTTAGAATTTTTATCTGTACCATATATATAAACGATGACTTCCCTCCAATCTTTGATTAACGAAAACTTTACGGTCTTTACTTTTACTGGAATCTCTACGTACTTAAACAACCGAAATCAGGAAAAAAAGAAACCCAACAATATGCCAACTTGGAAAAATATTACAAAAGATAATTTTTTGGAATATATCAAAGAGGGTGATAAGGGTTCCGCACTGATTACTGGTCATATGAGCGGTATAACAGTAATAGATTTTGACGACATAGACGTATACAACAATTTATTGTTAGAATATTCTGATTTGAAGAAGATAAGAACAATAAAAACAAAGAATGGAGTTCATCTCTACTGTCAATATGATAAGAGCGTAAAAACAACTACGAACGCATTTGTGGAGTATGATAAGATAGACATACGAAATGATGATGCGATAGTATTTTGCCCTCCAATGAAATACAAGTTGTTAGATGGGTCATTCGCAGAATATAAAGATTTGGGAGGAGAAATCTTACCAATTCCAGAGTACTTATTGAAAAATCTGAAACAAAATCAAAACCAGAAAATAGAAAGAATAGAAAAACCAGAACAAGTAATTGAAAAAATAAAAAATAAGGATACTCTAAGCGAGGAAATGGTCAATCTACAATATATTGAAAAAGTATTAAGAGATGGATATTTGAATCATAAAGCGACTTCTCAATCATATGACGATTGGCGAGATATTGGTTTCATTTTTAAACACACTTCTCAGTCAGATAAAGCATTTGAATTATTTTGTGAATTCAGTCAATTAAATGATAAAATACACCCGAGTAATCTACCCCTTTATGATGAGAAATATACAAAGAAATTCTGGGAAAAAATAAAGCAAACTGATAAGAAACCATTAACAATTAAATCTTTGAAATCTATTGTTAAAGAACAAGAACAAAAAATTCAAGATGCGAACATTGACAAACGCAAAAATGAAAATTCATTTGTTGACAATGACAATGACGCGTGTGACATCATCTTTGAAAATTTAAAAAATACTATTATTTTTGTGAATGATAGATATTATTATAAGTATAAGAATTGTTGGATTAATAACAAAGAGAAAATTAAATCCCTCTTAATCGTATTCATTACAGAGGCGCGAATTTTCAAAATTAATGATAAGTATGACCTTAAACCGTATGGTCAAAATACAAAAACTGCCAAAAATATTATGGAACTTTTGTTGGCGAAAATAAGAGTAAAATGTGATACAAAAATAAAATACGAGTCATTTCATTCTTCAACCAAAAAACGATTATGCTTTCTTGATGGTGTGCTTGATTTTGAAAAGAAGAAATTTACCTTATGGGAAGACATAGTTGACCCCATTTATACAACTATTATCATTCAACGAAATTACGCTGCTTATTATGAGCAACCAGATAGAGTTTTTATTAATAAAATAAAAGATGATATATTCTCCAATCTATTTGGTACTAAAACCACATTGGCGTTGAATTTCTTCTCTAGAGCGGTTGCGGGTTGTAATGAAGATAAAAACTTTATGAGTTATTCTGGAAATAGGAATTGCGGTAAAGGTATTTTGTACCAAGCACTCTCATCTGCATTTGAAGAATATGTAACTAGTTTCGCCTTGGAGAATATGGTTTGTAAACGAGAAAGTAATAAAAGCAGTGACATCGCAAAAGAGAATGCTTGGTTGTTACCATTGGAATTCGCGAGAATTGCGTTAGCACAAGAAACAGATGAGAATGAAAATGATAATATTAAAAATGGTCTGAAAATAAGTAATAAAGTAATGAAATCCGTGATGTCGGGAGGTGATGAGATAAAAGCGCGTCCTTTGTATAGTGACCCTATAAATATAACTCTTGATGCGACATTGGGATTTTTTGGAAATAATGAACTCGCAATTTCAGGCGAAGATAGCAACCAACATCATTTTAAATTCACAGGCGTAAAACAATTCATTACTGCTGAGAAGTATAAATCGTATGAAAGTATGGGGGAGGAGTTTCTTTCTGCGTACGCTATTAGAGTTGACGATTTGAAAGAAAAAGTTAGAACTGATGATTATACCAATGCGATGGTTTATCTGCTTTTTGAGAATTTTGTTAATAAAAGTCTTACAGTTGAATATATTGAAAATGAGGATGGAGAGCAAGTCGAGTTAAGCATTCGAGCATTAATATTCAAACACTATGAGATTACAAAAAATGAAAAGGATAGAGTAAGCAAAGATGAAGTATTTGAACTTCTGAAAAAAGATAAGACAAAAATCAAAGCGGAATTAAAACAATTAAATTGTGTTGGAGGGGATACTTGTAAAATTACTATTGAAAAATTAAATGATGAAGGGGAAACTATTAAAAAACAAATACCCGCCTTCAAAAATTTAAAAAGGAGGGATAGTGAACAATAAGAAATTTTAATTAATAAAATTAATGAATTTTATTAATAAACGATGGCGATGAAAAGACGGAAAAAGACGGAAAAGACGGAAAAGACGGTTTTTGCCCCTTAAATACAAACTTTATTTTATTTATATGGGGTTTGTTTTTTTTTTATTTTGAAGTGGGAAATATGTTTTTGTGTTTAAGGAGCAAAAACCGTCTTTCCGTCTTTTTCCGTCTTTTCTCCTTCCGTCTTTTCTCTCTTTTCACTCTCTCCAAAAAAAAAAAAAATCTCCACAGAAATAATATAGATATACTTCATTCAATATAGTAATGCTCTTCTTTTGTAGTTACTGCCATTATAGTACCAATTCCAATATTCGGTTCGAGGGTCACCAGCGCAGAAAGTCGCTATGTAGCACTCCCTTTATGCGCAAGCAGAGAGAAGAGGATATGGCGTACATAATGACTGTTGTTCGCAACAAAGTAACCCATTTTTTTGACGACAATCATCAAGACAAGAAACTTTCCTTCACAGAATTTGATTACACGATAACAATCGCAAAATGTTGCTTTCAGGCGCCGGACGCATACTATGAAGATTTCCACATCATTTTTGACGGCATCATAAAAGGTCAGCGTAAAATATATAACTTCTTCGCAGACAGAAACGCAGAAGGTATATTGAAAAATCGCATAAATTAATATCAACATAATATAACAATGGATTTAGAATTGTCGCATCTAGAAAAGATGTTAACAAAAATAAATATTCCCAGAAAATCAAAAACTGCCAATCGCAGAGGATTTCCGATTGGGCACAGGTCAATGACCCTTGGTGAAACAAGAGGTAGATTCAGCGGTATAACTGGATTATCTCACAATTCAAAAAAATATCCCGAATTATGGGACGAGGTCAAGAGACTGGGAGACATCATAGTACCATTCAAGTGGAAGTCTTGTCATTTAAACCATAATATAGTTTGTCCAAAACACAAAGATACAGGAAACGCAACATTGTCGTGTATAATTTCATTCGGCGATTATACCGGTTGTGATTTAATTGTAGAAGGTATCAAACAACACACTCGATACACGCCCTACATATTTAACGGCAGTGAAAATGAGCACTGGAATACAGACGACCTTGTTGGAAATAAATATTCTTTGGTTTATTTTTAAAGAATAAGTGACGCCTAATTTTAGTAGATTTTCGGTATTAGTTCCAAAAAATTGAAATGGATTTTATAAAAGGGAATACAGACAAACAACAATACAATATACAACAATGGAACAATTAAAACTTAATTTCGCAGGGACATTCGCCAAGGAGATATTCCGAATTCTGGGGATTATGGGAATTACTCATTATGAAACGTATTCAGATTTACAAAATGGAATAGAAACAACAGACTATATACCGTCAGACAAATTCGTATGTAGCGGAAAAAACGTCTTGCGTATAAAGGACACCGCAATAACTGGGATTGTAATAGACCTGAATACTCAGGAACTAGTATTCTTGTCCACATCATACTATGGAGTCATCGCAAACAAAAACGAAATGCGACTCATACTGACATACCTTATTCACCACGACATTGTAAAAGTGGTTACATAAATTATTTAAGTAGTTTTCCAATATATATTAAAAAACAACTTAAACGAACAAAAAAGAGCAAATCCATTCAAGAAGTTCTCTATCGTGGTCAGTCACCGCGTGTAAATCATAACATAGTTCGCTATACATAACATCATCGTACATCATATATACATCATTTGTTAGTTTTAAACAGTTCATATAGATAAAAATATATTATTTATTTAAATCATTATCATTCTCAACCAGTTCATATAAATCCATCTTCTCAATCACAAATCGCTTAATTCTTTTTTCTTCTACATCTTCGTCGCTGTCCTCCTCGTAAGCGCAAAATCCGCTCTGCTTTAAAAAGAATTTTTCCATCTCTGAGCGAGCAGATGCGCGTTTGAACATATATCCATAATTTTCAGGGCGCATAAGTTTCTCATTTTTCTTCAGGTCGAATTCCAAGCACTGGTCCGCACCATAAATTAATTTATTCCAGTCAATATTACATTCTTCATCTTCCGCATCAGGTAACATCATACTCCAATCAAATTTATAATTCTCAATGGGTAAATAGTGTCTCTCTGGTTCCTCAATCACTTCTTCGCTTTTCTCTTCAAAATCAGAACTGTCTAAAATAACCATTCCGCTCATTTATATTATATAAACATATTATAATATGAATACTACGAAAAACACATGTAACCTCTATCTCAACTCCAAACAGGCGATAAGAAAAGTGAACGGTTCAACCAGCGACTGCATATTCGATTTCAACAACCTTCCAATTGATGACGGTGATATTTACGTGAGTGTCCAAACAGCACAGATTCCGTGTACTTTCTATAATGTAGATGCAATCAACAATCTGCTAGTATACAACCTTGGAGTCGCGCCCAATATCAATTTAGTAATACCACCGAGCAATTACAACGTCAACACGCTAATGGCGTACCTTATGACAGTTATGATTGGGTTTACCATCACATACGATTTTGCAACCAATAAATATACATTTGTTCACTCTAGCAGTTCATTTTCATTTAAAAGTACTAGCACCTGTTTTGAACTACTTGGTTTCGTAGATGGAGCGCAATATAACTCCAGTGGTCTCTCACTTGTCAGCACAATCAGTGTTAATTTTTTCACAATTCGAAATGTATTGGTAGAATGTAGCAATCTGATGACAGTTAATAAGACATCAAATATTTTGGATACAAATGCAAGTATTCTAACAAGTATACCCATCACGGTTTCGCAGGGGTCAATATTAAGTTATTCAAATGTTTTCGGACTCAGTGACCGAGTAGCGTCTGTAAAAAACTTCGCATCACTCCAAGTTCGCCTGCTAGACCAAGACCTCGACCTTCTGAATCTAAATGGAACGGAATGGAGCATTACTCTCCAGTTAAATTATTAAGCAACACGTAATTTTATTTTATACATATATAGTATAATATGGGTTTTGGAGGTAAGCTTTCTCGGTCAATCAGCGGTTTGGGAAACAAAATTCAGAAGTCAGCAGGCGCACTCGGGTCAAAAATTCAGCGAGTTGAAAATCAAGCGCAGAAAGGAATCGCACGCGGCATTCAAACAGGACAAGGCGCCGTCAGAGATGTCGAGCGTGGCATAGTGAAAGCAAGCGGAAAAGTTGGCGCAGTCAAGCAGGGATTGCTCAAAGGAGCGCAAATTATTGACGCTCTTCAGTCAACCGGCGTTGCCGGATTGGTACCTGGTCTCGGGTTGGGACTCGCCGCCGTGAGCGGTGGATTGCGAAGCGGTGCTAGCGGATTAAAACAACTCCAAGATGTAGGGGTAGACGCTCGTA
>Ga0181348_1001306_pt1 | contig 10983 bp, 10 predicted proteins | sample Su13VDMM110DN_FD_130092 | JGI IMG/M metagenome (GOLD analysis project Ga0181348, IMG submission 130092) | Freshwater viral communities from Lake Michigan, USA - Su13.VD.MM110.D.N | ecosystem: Environmental > Aquatic > Freshwater > Lake | place: USA: Michigan | collected 2013-07-16
GAGATATGTTTGAAGGTATTTTTTCTGAATCTAAAGTTGATAAAATATTAGAAAGATATTTTGAGACTGAAAAAACTGAAAATACTAAAAAAACTCCAATCACTGAAAATAGAAAAGTTGTTGTTAATAGAATTAAAAATTTATCTGAAACAATCTCTCAAGAAGTTGCTTCAACTAAATTCACAAGAAATAACCCAACAGCTAAATTAATTGGTAAAACAAATAAAAGTAATTTAGTATTTGAACATAATAACAAACAAGTTAGAATTTCTACAAAAGGTGAAATCCTATGAGTAATTTAATTTATGTAAATGAACTAGGTCCAAATTATAAAGGCGATAACATTTACGAATTTATTTTTTCTGACACAATAGATAATATCTGGGGAGAAAATTGGGAATCAAAACCGGCAAACGGTTACCCTTTACCCCCAGATTTAGATTTTATAATAAAAGTGGGGGTATTAAAAAACGACCAAATAACGATGACTGTAGTTCAGAATTCTGACTACTTCTCAATGATGGATTCGATGGATGGTGTTATTGCGTTAGCTTGGGAGGACGAATCTGATTATGTTGATTTTAGTCATCAAAAAAGATTAGTTTTTACATTTGGTGAAGAAGAACAATCTGTTAAAGATAAACTATATGAACGAGATATCGTTTTAGAATTTGAAAAAAAAGTAATATATGAAAATTAATCACAAATTATTAAAATTGGTTGAGTATGGTATGAAAACTACTACTCTAACTTCTTTGACTGAATCTCAAGTCAATGGTCTATATAATAGATTAGTAGAAGGTAAAAAAGAAACTAAAGAAGCTACTATTCAAAACGTAAAAAAAACAACTTACAGTAGTGGTGAAGCAAAAGGTAAAAGTTTTGCTGGTCAAACAACTGTAAACGCTGATGGTTCAGTTACCGTAACTAATGAAGGTGAAATGACTGAAAAGGCTGAATCTAAACAACAACAAAAATTTATGGGTTTAGCTTTGTCAGTTAAACGAGGTGACACACCTAAAGGTGAGGTATCTAAAAAAGTTAAAGAGACAGCTAAAAAAATGTCTGAAAAAGATTTAGAAGATTTTGCATCTACAAAACATAAAGGTTTACCTAAAAAAGTTAAAAAAGAAGAAACTAAAGAAGGTTTTGGATTTGGCGATTATGGTAAAAAATTATCCGCAGCTGTTGCTGGTGCGACTAAAAAGAATTTAGGTCAAATAAGTCCTAGTGTATCTATTGGTGAATCTAAAGAAGCTATTATAGAAAGAAAAATTATTCAATTGGTTGAGAAACACCTTACACCAAAAATGACTAAACAAGACTTCTTAAATTTAGTTAAAGAACAAGGAACTAAAGAAGCACCTGTTAAGACTCCAGTTAAGACACCAACAAAACCAAAAAAAGATAATCCTTATCAACCAAAACATAAACCAGCTCCTAAAGCTGAAGTTAAAGAACAAGGAACTAAAGAAGCTCCAGTTAAAACACCGGTTAAAACTCCTACAAGACCAAAACCGTTTAACCCTTACCAACCAAAGCATAAACCAGCTCCTAAAGCTCAAAATAAAGATTTACCGGAATGGTTATCTTTCAAATCATTAGGTCTTAATTTAAAATAATAGTTATGAGTTTAAATTCTAAAATAGAACAAATATTAAAAGCGAAAACTAAACTTGAAACTAAATTAATTCAAGAAGGTTTAACTAAAAAAGAACATAGTGTTTTGAATGAAATTAATTCTACTATGAAAGAACAGATAGAATACGAAGGTCCTGAAAGAATGGAACCGGGTATTGAGAGAAAGATTACCTCAAAAGGAACTCCGTTTGCTGGACATCCTGCAATTCCTGAAGGTGATAAAGATTTCATTGAAACTATTTCATCTAAAAGGTTTAAAGATTCTGTAGCTAAAGTTAGAAGATTTTTAGGTGATACAACACCTATCCAAGGTCGTAACCCAATGATGGGATTAATGTCTATGGTTATGAGAGGTTTACAACAAACTATGGCTATAGAATCTCAAAACAAGGAAACTCTTGAGAATTTAGCTGTTGAGTTAGTTAAAAAAGAATTAGGAATACCTGAAGGTTCATTACAATTTGATGCTCAATTAGTTCATAGACCTATGAGTTCTGCTGAAGGTATGAGAGGTCAAGCTGAAGAACCTAGTGAAGAAGAAGTAAAAGACGCTTTCGCTAAAGGTGAAGAACACCAAGAAGAGTTAGAGGATTTTGCTGACGAATTTGAAAAATTCAATTTAGAGAAAGCAAAGAGAAGACTTATTAACTCATTAATACAAGGTGCCGCTTTTAAAGGTGGTCATATGTATGTTTTACTTAATGATGAGTTAAATGCTATTAACCCTAACTTAATGAATTTATATGGTGTTAATCAATCATTAATGGAACACTTATATTGGTTATACCCAGATATGGAACAAATGGTAAGTTCTGGTGGTGGTCAAATGGGACAATCAGAAGTTGATAATGAAACAGACCCACCTACAGTTGTTGCTCGTGCAGCCACTTTCCCTTTATTAGTTCATGAATTAGTTAAAGGTGTTTATGAAGTATTTGGAACTCACGGATTACCGGATGACCCAAGACAAGCTGAAATGGTTATGGGAGCTGAAGATACTTTACCCGCAGAAATTTGGGATTCTAGATTAGGACCTATCTTTTGGGAAAAATTTACAGATGCTTATCCTGATAAATTATTTGATGAGGATAAAAAATATTTACAACATTATCTTTTCGTTAGATTCTCAAGACTTAATGCCGCTGAATTTATGAAAATCACAAAATTAATCTTAAAAGGTGACCCACAAGGAAGTGAATTTATTGATAGAATGGTTACTGAAATCATTGAGGATTTGAAAAAAGAAGAATATGAAGATAAAGATAATGATGATTACGATGATGATGACTTAGATGATATTGATTTATCTGCTCTTGGTTTCTAAAAAATTAAAATTACATTATGGCAAACCTAACAAAAGAACAAGTATTAATTGAATATGTTAAATGTCATAAAGATATTGAATACGCGTTAAGAACTTATTTACAAACATACGATAATACAGTATCAAAATACGTTCCTTTAGAATTATATCCAGACCAGTTATCCTTACTTCAGGATTATGAGGATTATAATGAAAATATTGCATTGAAATACAGACAAGCGGGGGTATCAACAGTTACCGCCGCTTGGGCTTCAATGAAACTATCCTTCGCAAAAAAAACAAAACCTGAAAAAGTACTTATTATTGCCAACAAATTAGATACATCTTTAGAGATGGCTAATAAAATTAGAGCGTTCGTTGCTCAATGGCCTAGTTGGGTGGGTATTGACTTTTCAGTAGAAAAAAATTCACAAAAACATTATAAATTAAACAATGGTAGCGAGGTTAAAGCCGTAGCAACATCCAAGGATGCACTGCGTGGTTTTACCCCCACTATACTTGTATTTGACGAGGCGGCGTTTATTGACGCTGATAGTGACTTTTGGGCTGCGTGTATGGCTTCCCTATCTACTGGGGGTAAAGTAATAGTTGTTTCAACTCCCAATGGATTTGACCCTATTTATTACGAAATATACGACCAAGCATTACGAGGAATGAATGACTTTAAGATATCAGAGATGTTTTGGTATCGTGACCCTCGTTATACTAAAGATTTATATTTGGTTAAAACTCATGATGCGATTCATTATCTTTTAAATAAAGAGGAGTATAATAAAAATGAGATTATTAGTTGGGCACATATACCAGCAGACCAAAGGGATTATGTGGAATTAAAATCAATGATGGATAATGGTTATAAACCATGTTCAAGTTGGTTTGAGAGTATGGTTAAGAAATTAAAATATGATAAACGAAAAGTATCACAAGAGTTAGAATGTAACTTTTTAGGTTCTGGAGATAACGTATTTGATTCTAACTTAATGCAGAACATTCACGAGAATATGATAACTAATCCCCCAAATAAAATGATGGCTAACTCATTATGGATTTGGAAAGAACCGGTTATTGGTCACAAATACATTATGGGTGTGGATGTCAGTCGTGGAGATAGTGAGGATTTTAGTTCTTTTCAGATAATTGATTTTGATGAAAGAGAACAAGTTGCGGAATATGTTGGGAAAGTCCCCCCTGATGTTATGGCGGAGATTGCGTATAAGTGGGCTAATATGTATTCTGCTTATGTGGTTATAGATATTACTGGGGGTATGGGTGTCTCAACTGCGAGAAAGATGCAGGAGATGGGTTATAAGGATTTATATATTGATGGTGTTGATACCACTAATAAATGGGCTTACAATCCTAAATCAGCAGAAAAAATCCCTGGAATTAATTTTAACAATAAAAGGGTTCAGATTATTGCGTCATACGAAGAAGTGTTGCGTCATAAGTTCAGAATATATAGTTCAAGACTATATAATGAAATGAATTCCTTTATATATATTAATGGTCGTCCTGACCACCAAAGAGGACATCATGACGATTTAATTATGTCAATCGCAATGGCAACATATGTTGCGGAATCATCATTTAGTAATTTAACTAAAGTTACTGAACATACAAAAGCGATGATTGATTCATGGTCAGTTAATAACAATACTGATATGAATAAAACTTTAGATTTTAATCCGGTATTACCTAATTACAATAACAACCCAAATCAATATGGAGCTGGTCAAGTTGCCAAAGATGATTATTCCAAATACGGGTGGTTATTCGGTGGTATGAGATAAAAACAATTTCTATTCCATATAAGTAACTATTTATATGGATAGAAATTTATTTATATTAAGAATATGGAAAATAATCAAAATAATCAAAACGATTTAACGGTTTGGCAGAGGTTATCTAGAGCCTTTGGGCCTAATTCATTATTGAATCAGGATTATCCAACTTATAAGTTAGATAAAAAAGAATTGTTAAAAACAACTTCTAAAGCTGAATATGAGAAGGAAAAATTACAAGCTCAACAAACTTATTACTTAGGTAATCAATGGACTAAAATTGAGAGTAACTTATATACTCAAGCGGTTTATTATGAACCAACCAGGTTAGCATCATTTTATGATTACGAAAGTATGGAATATACCCCGGAGATATCTGCGGCGTTAGACATCTATGGTGAAGAATCAACAACTGTTGACCAAAACGGTTATATGTTACAAGTATATTCCGAATCAAAACGTATCAAATCAATCTTAACGGATTTATTCAACAACGCTTTAGATATTAATACAAATTTACCTATGTGGACAAGAAATACTTGTAAATATGGGGATAATTTTGTTTATCTAAAATTAGATGGTGAAAAAGGTATTGTTGGTGCAATGCAGTTACCAAATATTGAAATAGAACGATTAGAAAGAGGTATGGCTGCTAAATCTGCTAACGTGGAGGAATTACCTGAAAATAGAGGATTAAGGTTCAAGTGGAAATCTAAAGATATGGAATTCAACACTTGGGAGATTGCTCACTTTAGATTATTAGGTGATGAAAGAAAACTACCTTACGGTACTTTTATGTTAGAGAAAGCAAGAAGACTTTGGAAACAATTATTACTATCTGAAGATGCGATGTTAATTTATAGAACATCAAGAGCACCTGAGAGAAGGGTATTTAAAGTTTTCGTTGGTAATATGGACGATAAAGATGTTGAACCATATGTACAACGTGTTGCGAATAAATTCAAAAGAAGTCAAGTTGTTGATTCAAGTTCAGGAAATGTTGATATGAGATTTAATCAAATGGCTGTTGACCAAGATTATTTTATCCCTGTTCGTGACCAAGCCGCAGCTTCACCTATTGAGACTTTAGCTGGTGCTCAAAACTTATCAGAAATTGCGGATATTGAGTATATCCAAAAGAAATTATTAACAGCTCTTAGAGTTCCTAAAGCGTTTTTAGGTTTTGAAGAAACTGTTGGTGGTGGTAAAGATTTATCTTTAATGGATATTCGTTTCGCAAGAACAATTAATAGAATACAAAAATGTATGATTGCTGAATTAAACAAAATCGCAATTATTCATTTATTCTTATTAGGTTTTGAGGATGAGTTATCTAATTTCACATTAGGATTAACTAACCCATCAAGTCAAGCGGATTTATTGAAAATGGATATATTCAAGGAAAAATTGTTAGCTTATAAAGATGCTGTAGCACCTATTGAAGGTATCGCTCCGGTATCTGTATCTTGGGCTAAAAAACATATCCTAGGGTTTTCTGACGAAGAAATCAAACTTGATTTACAACAACAACGTATTGAGAAAGCCGCAGGTGCTGAATTAACTAATACCGCAACAGTTATTACTCATACAGGTATCTTTGACAATATTGATAAGTTATATGGTAATAAACCTGGAGCTCCACAAGCTGCCGGTGCTACACCACCAGCAGAACCTGGTAGTGAATCAGGTGGAGGAGATTTTGGTGCGTTAGGTGGAGCCCCTGAGATGGGTGGTGAAGAATTAGGTGGGGGAATACCTCCAGGTCCTGAGGTAGGTGGTGAAGCTGGAGTAACACCAGAATCATTTAAGAAAACCAACCATAACATTTTATTAGAAAATGAAGGGTTATTTAATGACGATTCTTACATCAATTTATCTAAAGGTGAAAATTATTTGGGAGAAATTGAACACCAATTGGATAAACTTCTGAATGATTAGATATTTATATATAAAAACGTAAAATGATAAAGTTCGGTATATTAAAATCAAAAGTAGAAAATGTGTTATTAGAATCATATAAAAATGATACATTCAAAACAGAAATACAAAATTTTAAAAAATTAGTATTAGAAAATAAAAACATTAATAAAATGTTTTATCTTTACGATGATTTATCATCTGATAAAGGATTAAACGAATCTGTCATTAATGATTATATTAATGAATGTATTACAATTTATGAAAATACTATCAATAAAATTAAACAATCCGATATTGATAATATCAAGAAATGGGTTGGTAATACCAAAGCAGAAAATATTTACGAAAGTATAGATAACTTATTCTCAACAGATATTTTAACAATTGAGTCAAGAATTAATTCTAAAAAACTTATTTCTGAATCATTAAAAAAACAACCAAAAAAAGTTCAGGAAACTGTTAATGTATCATTAACTTCTATGGTTAATATCGCTAATAAAACTATCAATAATTATATTGAGAATTTAGAAGAAAACGATAAAAAAGAATTGACTACTTTATTATCTACTAGTGATGAAGAATTAAAAACTTCTTACGAAACTATTAAAGAAAATGTTATTAGTAAATTAACACAAATGAAACTTAATGAATCTGATTCAACAACTAAAGAGACTATTAACGAAACTATCTCTAAGGTAAGTTCAGAAAAATACGACAAATTAACTTATTTTAAACTTAAAAGTTTAAACGAAAATTTATAAATCAACCTATAAGTTGATAATCAAACCCCTCCGATAACGAGGGGTTTTTTATTACCCATAACTTTTTTTGACTAATGACATATTTTCACTTACTTTTTTATAAAATAAACTAAAAATATATACATTAATGAAAAAAGGAAAAACATCACAGATTGATGGATTTGATAATGCAAAGATAATCTATGGGACGGTGGATTCCGTTAATTTAAAATCAATTTATTTAAACATTCAGACCTGGGTAGAACCTATAATAGAATTAGAAGATTGGAATAGAGTTGTATTAAACCTAAGTAGAGATGTTAAACATTCTATTTATGAAACTATGAATCAAGAAGTTTTCAACAATACATTTATTGTTGATTTAGATTTGAGGTCAAGTGGATTATCCCAATTAAAAAAATCATTTATGAATTTAGAAATTAATTTTTATTTAAACCAAGAAAATTTGGAATTTAAAGACGATAGTATTAAAAATACATTACATAAAATAACCTCGGAAATCTTTAATAGAAATTTCAATAAGAATAAATATTTCAATTTTTATTTAACTAAAACTACTAAAATCTATGATGATGAGGTAGAATTACAAAGTTCTTAATATTTATTAAGAAAAACCTTTGTTATGAGTAATATAGAAGTTAACAAAACTAATGTCCTAAATAAAAAATTAATCCTTATTGAATACGATGCGGGTTATATTTCACCAAATGATGAACATAATTCAAAAGTTATAAGAGAGTCTAAAGATATGTTAGATTACTCAAAACCTTTTGAGTTTTATGCAGTATTACAAAAATATGATACACCTAATAGAAATGGTAGAGTATACCCTAAAAGACTATTAGAAAGAGAAGCTCAGAATTATAGAAAAATGATTGAGAAAGGAACTGCGTTATCAGAATTAAACCATCCTGAATCATCATTAATTGACTTAGATAGAGTATCACATTTAATTACTGATGTATGGTGGGAAGGTCCTGCGTTAATTGGTAAAATAAAACTATTAACAACACCAGGTTACCACGAAAGAGGTATCGTATCATCTAAAGGTGATTTGGCAGCCAATTATTTAAGACAAGGTGTTACTTTAGGTATCTCATCAAGAGGTGTAGGTTCACTTAAAAAAGTGGGTGAACAAAATGAAGTTCAAGATGATTTTGAATTAATTTGTTTTGACTTAGTATCATCACCATCAACACCGGGTGCTTATCTTTATCAAAACGAAGGTGATAGACATAAGTATGATGAAAATCTTGAAGAAGATAGAAAAATTAATGTTGACAGACAAATTGGTTCAAATGGAAATAAATCACTTGACTTAATGAAAAAATTAAACGATTATTTAGGAAACAAATAAATAATATAAAATATGGACGAAAAGTACTTTGTTGCAAAAATCGCAATTGATTCTATTGATAACGAATCAGGTAAATTAAAAAAACTTAGAGAAGAAAAATTAGTTAGAGGTTATAATCCAACTGATGTTGAATCTAAAGTAACCAAAATCTATGAAAACTATAACCTTGCTTGGAGAATTACAGGGATTGTTGAAAGTAAAATTGATGAGGTTATAGAATAACAAAAAAATAATTAATTAAAAAGAGGACTTAATCGTCCTCTTTTTTTTTGTCCAAAATAAAAAATATTTAGTTTTTATATGAAAAAACAGAGATTTTCCAATCTTTTCGTTTTTTAATGATATTTATAATAAATAAAATCTTTTGGTATAATAGTCTAATTACAGACTTTTTGTAAAAAGAAGATATTTATCTAATAAAATAATAAAACAACAAATGGCAAAAGAAAAATCTTTAGTTGAGGACGCAATCATCCAAATGAGAAATTTGGAAGAAGCGGTTGCGGAAAATGCAAAAGGAATACTTGCTTCTACTATGAAGGAAGAAATCAAAGAGCTAGTAAAAGAATCTCTAACCGAACAAGAGGAAGACGAGATTGACACAGATGTTGAAATGGATTTACCTATGGGTGATGATATGGATACAGATAATATTGATGATTTAGAGGATGAAGAAGAATCTGATGAGTTTGGTGATGACGAATTTGACGACGAAGACGTTATTGACCTTACTGATATTGAAGATGATTCAGAAATCTTGCGAGTATTCAGTTTATTAGGACCTGAAGATAATGTTATCGTTAAGAAAGACGAAGCTGGTAACATTAACTTGAAAGATGGTAATGATGAATACATGATTGTTGGTGAAAACGAAGAAGAAGAAGACATAGAAATGTTTGATGCTTTGGAAGAAGAAGATGAAATTAACGAATTTTTCTGGGAAAAAGACGACGAAGATGAGGAAGATATGAAAATGTCTGAAGAATTTGGAGACGACGAAAACGAAGAATCTATTGACGATATCGTTTCTAAAGTATTTGACGAAAGTTACGGTCAAGAAGAAGACGAAGAAGTTGTTTACGAGATTGAAATGGATGAAGAATCTGAAATGGATGAAATGGATGAATATCTTGAGGAATCTAAATCAACGATTAAACCTAAAGGTGTTGGTATGGGTAAACCAAAATTTTCTTACAATTCTAAACCAAATCAAGGAAAAGGCTTCAATACTAAAATGAAAGAAGCTCCTAAATCTGTAGGAACTGGAAAAGCGAAATTTGAATTTAAAGAAGGTGAAAATCTTGATGGTGAATTTAAAGAAACTCGTGGTGTTAAAAAAACTGAAACTAAAGAAGCTGCTCGTACTTACGGAAATGGTTCTAAATCAGGTCGTGGTCTTAGAAAAGGTATTACCCCTAATAGAAACTTGGAATTCCCTATTAAAGAAAATACTGACGCTAAAGAGTTACAAATGCTTAGAGAAAAAAACGAAGAGTATAGAAAAGCACTTAATATTTTTAGAAATAAATTGAATGAAGTTGCAATCTTTAATTCAAACTTAGCTTACGCTACTCGTTTATTTACTGAATGTACTACTTCAAAACAAGAAAAAATAAACATTTTAAAAAGATTTGATTCTGTAGAAACTATTAAAGAATCTAAAAGTTTATATCAAACTCTTAAAAATGAATTGTCAGTTAAAACTAGCACACCAATTAACGAGAGTTTAGAATCTAAATTAGATAAAACTCACTCTACTGGTTCAGCTGTTAATTTAATTGAATCAAAGACTTATGAAAATCCTCAATTCCTTAGAATGAAAGATTTAATGGGTAAATTAAAATAAAAAATAAAAATTAAAATTAAAAACAAACAAAAATGGGAGCATTATTAGAATCAGGTCTTGTTGGTAACATCGGACTAAAACACCTTAAAGTTATCAAAGAAGATACTATTAACAAATGGGATAAATTAGGATTCCTAGAAGGTCTTAAAGGACACTTAAGAGAAAACGTAGCTCAATTATATGAGAACCAAGCGTCTTTCTTGATTAACGAAGCTACTTCAGAAGGTTCATCAGGTTCATTTGAAACTGTTGTATTCCCTATCGTAAGAAGAGTTTTCTCAAAATTATTGGCGAATGAAATCGTATCTGTACAAGCTATGAACTTACCAATCGGTAAATTGTTCTTCTTCGTA
>Ga0181348_1001307_pt1 | contig 10977 bp, 5 predicted proteins | sample Su13VDMM110DN_FD_130092 | JGI IMG/M metagenome (GOLD analysis project Ga0181348, IMG submission 130092) | Freshwater viral communities from Lake Michigan, USA - Su13.VD.MM110.D.N | ecosystem: Environmental > Aquatic > Freshwater > Lake | place: USA: Michigan | collected 2013-07-16
AGCACCCAATTTATCCCACAAATAATTTAACTTTAGCGCCATATGAATCTCCTGTACAAGATAGCGGAGGTGTGCCAATACAAGATAACTTTGACGACAATATAGATGCTGAATCAATAACCGAAAAAAGATGGAGGAATAATGATCTTAATTCTTTAACTAATAATCTTAATAGCGGTGGTAACTGGATAGATAATGGATATGGTTATGACAATTGGTTATGGTATGGCTATTTTGGACAAAGATACGGTATTGATCCGCAATACGCAAATGAGAATGGCTACTTTACTATAAATGATAGGGAAGGTAAAATATCATTTAGCAGCGGTATGGTTGGTAGATTAATAATTATAGAATATGTTTCTGATGGGCTTGCATATGATTTAGATACAAAAGTTCCTAAATTAGCAGAAGAAGCTATGTATGCTCATATTATACACGCTATTTTGGCCTTAAGAATAAATCAACCTGAATATATAATTAATCGCCTTAAACAAGAAAAATCAGCTAAATTAAGAAATGCAAAAATAAGATTGTCAAATATAAAATTAGAAGAAATTACTCAAGTATTAAGAGGACAATCAAAATGGATTAAACACTAATAATATGGGTGAAATAAAAAATAGTTTTCTACAGTCCAAGATGAATCAAGACTTGGATGATAGACTTTTGCCAAATGGAGAATATAGAGAAGCCATTAATGTATCGATAGGAAAATCTGAAAACAGCGATGTTGGTACGCTACAAAATATATTAGGTAATAATATAATTGGAGCACCAAACGCAATAGTTGGTATGGAGTGTATTGGTTATTTTATGGATAATAACAATAATCGTATATATCAATTTTTAACTAATGAAGGCGACAACGGTATATACCCAATAGTTCATCAAATAACTGTTTATGATTTTTCATCATTAACATATATAATATTAGTACAAGGTGATTTTTTAAATTTTTTAAAATTATCGCCAATAAGCGGTGTAAATTTAGTAGAAAGCTTATTATTTTGGACGGATTATAATAATCAGCCAAGAAAAATAAATGTTAATTCTGCATTATCTGCACCGGCAACTAGTGTTTCACCTTACTATACTACAGAAGATCAAATATCTGTAGCTAAATATGCTCCCATAGAACCTATTTCATTGGTTAGATATGTTACAACAACTGTTTCTAATACTGTTGCGGCAAGTTATACAATACCGGTAGACAGCACTGTTGGTGTTGTTCCGGGAATGACTGTGATTGCAGATAACCCAACCCTTGAAGACAATAAGTTTGTAATAGTAGAAAGCGTTACACCAACATCCGTTACGGTCTCTAGTGAATTAGATCCAGTAGATCCTCCAACTGTTCTTGCCGGCACAAAAATTACATTTGCAATATCTACAATGACCGACAAATCTTCTGATCCAAAATGGCCTGGCGATCCAGCTTATTTAAAAGGAAGATATGTTAGATTTAGTTATAGATTTAGATTAGATGATGGAGAATATACCTTAATGGCTCCGTTTACGCAAATAACTTTTATACCAAATCAAAAAGGATATTTTATAGAGGGTAATGAAAATGACGCATATCAAAGCACCGTATTAAAATGGTTTGAAAACAATGTAAACAATATTCTTTTATTAATTCCATTTCCGGATATATTATCTAGAGTAAATCAAAGTTATAAAATACAAGCTTTAGATATTTTATATAAAGAATCTGATAGGATTGCTATAAATGTAATTGAAACTATTCCTTATACTCAATTTTCTTCAAATACTACTACAAATGTATATGAATACGATTATCAATCTAGAAAGCCTTATAAATTATTAACAGAGGATCAAACAACGCGAGTATACGATATTGTTCCGGTTAAAGCAAAAGCACAAGAATCTGCCGGAAATAGAATAATATATGGTAATTTCCTAAAGAACTATACCGCTCCAAAATCTTTAAATTATCAAGTATCCGTTACTAGAAAACAACAAAATTCATTAAACTTTATTGAGTACCCAAATCATACCGTAAAACAAAACAGAACTTACCAAGTAGGATTTGTTTTAGCGGATAAGTACGGTAGACAATCCTCAGTTATTTTATCTGCATTAGATACTTTAACAACAAATTCTGGAGGAGTTGAATATGGTGGTTCAACTGTATTTTCACCATATTATATGGAATCAACAATGCCCGTTGTCAAAGATTGGTTTGGTAATGCAATAACTTTATTAATAAACACTCCAATAGCCTCTAGCAATCAACCTTCTTTAGGAACGCCCGGATTATATGCAGAGCCAACTTCAGTGGGTGGATTTACAATAGCGAGTGCCACTACTATAACTGATACAACCTATATATTTACGCCAACAGCTGGGGTTATTCCTGAAGTAGGAGACTCAATGAGAGGGGCTTTTACAGATTATGTTACAGTAAAAACAATTTCACCAACCCCCACTATCCCAACTACATACGGAATACCTTATACTATAACCTTGGATGGTAGAGTTAATAATATTTATCAATACAGCGGAACAAATATTCCTCCCGACGTTAAATACGCTTATACAATAAATGTAAATGGCTGGTATTCATATAAAGTTGTAGTTCGTCAACAAGAACAAGAATATTATAATGTTTATTTGCCTGGAATGCTTAATGGATACCCTAAAGGGCAAACATACGGATCACAAACTACATACAACGGAACACTTCCAACTTTGGTTAACGGAATAAATACAACTGTATTTCCAACAAATGAAACTAATAAGGTTGCACATACTGTATTAATAAATGATAATATAAATAAGGTGCCAAGAGATTTAGTTGAGGTTGGTCCTGATCAAAAGTTATATAGAAGTAGTGTCCAATTATTTGGTAGAGTTGAAAATACAATGATTATAGATCCGCCAACTTCGGCTCCTAATAATACTCAATATTTTCCATCAACTAAGGCGGATACTGCAATTGCAATCGGCACGGCTTCTGATTTAAGTTTTTTACCTCAATCAGTAACAAATAATTTTGGTTCCGCGGTATATAATTTTTATCAATTAGAAACAACGCCTCTGGTTGCTCGTATTTCTACAACAAATAAAATAGGATTTACGGCTGTTAAAAATGATGGTCCTTCGCCTACAAATACATATCCGTCTAATATAGCTAATATGCTTCCTTACTTAAGTGTATATGAAACTAAACCTGTATATTCTTTATTGGATATATTTTGGGAAACATCAACTACTGGATTAATTTCTGATTTAAATGCAGATGTTCTTACCGGCTTTGAAGGGGCGGTTGGATTATCAGAAGTAAATTTTGATTCATTTAAAGAAACTGCTAATCCAAATAATTCAACTAAATATATAACTACAGAGTTTTGGCCCGTATCTAGCACCGGAATAGAATTGGATTCAACCGGAGTTTCTTTATCTGTTATAAACACGGAAGCCCCAATACCAGCAAATGTAAGCAATTCTTTTGATATAGAAACATTTAATGCAGGAGGAGGAGCCGCAAATCATTATAGAATATATATAAAAGATAATTTTGTTTTTATAAATAATACAAGCTTAACTAGTTTTGTATTTAATATAACTCTTATACCAGCTAATAATAATGGAGTACCGGTGACCTACCCAATAAACGGAAGAGTTGAAAATGTAGTTCCAGTCATAGCCGGCGATCCTATTGTTAATTTGCAATTGGGTTCTATCTCTGTTCCTCCATTACCAATTTATACCTTTACTGCTGTTAATGGTGCAAACTCAGCTCTTTTAAATAAAGACGAGTTAAGATGGTCTATATTAAATACTAGCACTCCGGCAAATTGGGCAAGTTATTTTAGAATTGACACAAACCCTACAACAAAAGCAGGTGAAGTTGTTTTGTTACAGAATTACCCTATAACAACGGCAGAATTTGTTTTAAATATTCAAGTGCAGGATGCTACATTAGCAAATGGAACTTCCACTTCTGGAACAACAAAATATCAATCAAAAAAAGACAATGTTGTATTAAAAGTTTCATTGGCTAAAGCAATAATATGCGGTAGAGAGTGGACAACAAAAAACTACAACGGAATTACCTATCAAGACGAAACCCCTATACCTTATATTAGCAATGGGGCAGACTGGGCTAATGCCACAACTGGAGCTTGGTGTTATTATGGCTATACTGCTGCAAACGCTAGTTATGGTCTTTTATATAACGGATATGCAATACAAGGAATATGGGACGCGGCTCAGCCTAACAATAGAAAGCAATTTGCTCCAAATGGTTATCGTATACCTTTTACATATGAATTGTGCATATTAAATTGTATTCCAGCGCATAACCCCGGGGGATTTAAAGCTACTGGCAATTTAACAGCCGGAACCGGCTTATGGCAAGCTCCTAATACCGGCGCTACAAATGTTACAGGATTTAACGCAATACCGGCAGGGCAAATTAATGCAAATGGAACATTTAGCTATAAAGATCAATTAGCAGTATTTCATTCTAAAAATCCAGATACAGATCTTGCTGGGATTTACGGGTCCTTTGGTTTTACATATAACAATTTGCCTGTTGGTCCTACTATGCCGTTTGATCCTAAAAGAGGTTATTCTGTTAGATTCGTAGATAATAATATAGAAACGATAACAGTAGTTAGTCAATTTGGAAATTGTCAAGCAGATTATGTTGATCAATTTGGTAACCCGCAAAGCTTAACCGTGCAAGGAGATCAAGGCGGTGGGTCAGGCGAATTAACAACTTGTGCTCCGTGTACGATAGTGGGCAATTGTATTTAAAAAATAAAAAAAACAAGTAATTATAATAATATGAGTGCTACTATAGAATTAAAGTATTTCAATTCATTTTGGCTTAAGAAAATGAAAGAGGTTGTAGCGGTATTACCCAGCATAGCCCCTGATGACAACGAAATTGTTGGGAGCGCTGCCGTTATGGCTACTACAATAGTTTTAAATCATGCCCAGTTAAACAGTGGCGTGGGGCAAGCAATTTATTATACAATAGGTAGTATTACATATACATTAATTATAAGAGCAATAGCTATTGATGGGGTAACTATTACATTAATGTTTCCTGTTACAACGGCCTTTGATTCTACTAATAAATTAACTTTCGGAGATATTATAAATTTTAAATATGTGCCTGCTGCTTATTCAAGCGCTGATGAGGATTGGTATATTGAAGAAGCAAGAATTAGAGGTGGATATAATAATACATCTGTAGATTTTGGAGTTAAAGCTTATATTGTTGAAGACAATAATAATCAGCAAAATAGATCAAGTTCATTAATTTATTCAGGTATATTTAATTCAAGAACAGATGTAAACAATACCAACCAATTTAATGTTTCTGAAGACATAACAAGATCGGTAGATCCTGCAAATGGAACAATACAAAAACTATATTCAGAAGATACAAATTTAATTATATTCCAGGAAAGTAAAGTAAGCAGGGCGTTAATTGATAAAGACGCAATATATACGGCTGAAGGACAAGCAATGACAACTTCAGGCGCTCAAGTAATTGGTCAGGTACAATCATACGCTGGCAATTATGGTATATCAACAAATCCAGAAAGCTTTGCGGTTTATGGCTATAGAAAATATTTTGTTGATAGGGTACAAAACGTTGTGCTTAGGTTGTCACAAGACGGTATAACTGAAATATCTGCATATGGAATGCTTGATTTCTTTAGAGATAAATTAGGAAGTGTTGGGGCAACAGGTAAAATAGTAGGCGGGTGGGATATACATAATAAACAATATGTAGTTTCATTGCAACCTATTTCTCAATCAACAAACAACGAGGGTGCTCTATTAGAATCTTATACATTATCTTTTGATGAAGATTCATTGGGATGGACTAGCTTTTTTACATACATTCCGGATTACATGGACGGCATGTTAAATAATTATTATAGTTTTAAAAACGGTAATATTTGGAGGCATTATTCTCAAACTAGTAATAGAGGTAAATTTTATGATGATCCAATTGCGGATTCAAGCGTAAAATTTGTATTTAATGCTCAGCCATCATTAATTAAAAACTTTAATACAATAAATTACGAAGGATCTTTAGGGTGGATGATGGAAAGCATTATAACCGATACTGATATTGCAATACCTATTTCTGCAGCATTTACCCCACAAAATTTATCATCCCTAGAATTTTCTTTATTTACAAATAATTTTAAAGCAAAAGAAAATAAATATTTTGCAAATATATTTAATAACAGTAGTGTTGGCGGAGCGGATGTAATATGGGGGCAATCAATGTCCGGCGTAAAAGGAATATACGCGATTTGCACTATGGTATTAAATAATACATCGTATCCAAATCAAGGAGAATTGTATGCCTGTTCTGCAGAATACGCAGAATCGTCATATTAATAAAATTAAATTAAATGGAATTAAGCATAAGAGATAAAATAGATCAATTAGAGGCTGCTTTAATGCATTATTCTGAAGAACTTGACTTAGTTGTTGGTGACTCAGAAATGTTTCCTTTAAAGCACACCTTTGTTGACGGTTTATATATACGTGAAATGGAAATAAAGAAAGATCATTTTGCTATAGGTAAATTACAAAAAAGAGAACATTTATGGATGTTGCTAAAGGGACACTTAACTATAACTACAATAGACGGTACGCAAGATTATATTGGGCCTTGTTATATTAAAAGCGAAGGCGGAATAAAAAGAGCCGTATATGCAAACGAGGATTCTATATTTGTAAATATATATCCAAACCCTGATAACGAGCAAGATCTAGATAAAATAGAAAACACATGGATAGCTAAAAACTATTTAGAATACGAAGAATACAAACAATTAAAAGAATAATATATGGCATATGTTGCAATTGGCGGAGCCGCGGTAAGTATTGTTGGAGGTATATTTGGAATGAGTTCAGCCGCTTCTGCGGAAAGAGCTGCTGCCCAGAGAGCTGCCGCTTTAAATGCTCAGCTGGATTCATTAGAAAAAAACAGACAAGCAATTATAAATCCTTATGCAGCAACCAAAGACTTAAGTTCAATGGGTAAAAACGCATTTGCAAGCCTTAGTGTATCTACACAAGCCGCTAAAATGCAGGCTGAAGAAAGTGATTTAGCATTGGCTAATACGCTAGATACATTAAGATCTACGGGAGCCGGGGCTGGCGGGGCAACAGCTTTAGCTAATGCCGCACTAAGAAGTAAGAAAGATGTAGCTGCAAGTATTGAGACTCAAGAAGCTAATAATGAAAAATTAAGAGCTCAAGGAGAAGAAAAATTAAATGAGTTTAAAATTTCTGAAGCGCAGAAAATGCAAGATGCTACAAATGCAGCGGCTCAATTTAAATATGGTGAAACAGAAAAAAGAGAGATTGCTAAAATGGATAGAGTACAATCTCAATTAACAGGGGCGCAAAACCAACAAGCTGCGGCCGCAGCAGCGGGTCAAATGGCACAAGCAAATATGTTTAGTGGTATAGGTAGTGCTGTAACTGCTGGATTAGGAGCTGCAAGTGCAAAAAATGCAGCTAATAAAGCTGCTGGTCAAACTGTTGGGCCGCCCGCGGCACCCGCCGGTTTTCAATGGCCTGGTGGTAGTTTTATCTCCGCAACTAAAAAGAAATAAAAAAATATAATATATGGGAGCTTATCAAAATCCAGAACAAGTTAAAGATTATACAATGGACGTTGCCAATGCCTGGGCAAAAGCAACAAATAATACCGTTAAAGAACTTACTGATTATGCGGATGATCTAACATCACAATATAAAGCTAATGAAACAAAATTTAAAGAAAACTTATTAGCTGCCCAAAAATTAAAAATTAACTACGCAGCCAAAGTGGGAGAAGTGGCTGAAGGGTATGCTGGCGCTGATTTGCGTAAAACATTTGCAGGCAAAGCTGACGAGTATGCAAATATTCAATTAAGATTAATGAATAATACTTCAGATGATGTGAAAGCAGATATGGAAGAATTAGAAAGGCTTGATAGAATGCCGGGGCAAGCTAAAACAGCAATTGCTACTTTGATGAGTCAAAAAGAAGCTCATAACAAAAGAGTCGCAACCGCTGGTCAACCAGGCGGATATGACATACAAAATATAAATATAAATAACTCTAATAGTAATACTTTTAATGGGTTAAACTCTATATATGGTAATATACCAGGCGAGCAAGCTATCACTTTGTCTCAAGACAAAGATCGTAATTATAATTTTAATTTTGAAAGCAGTGGTGGTTTTGGAGACAACGCTTGGAAAAGTTCAATAAATTCGTCTACGCTAGCGGAAATGCAGAAAAGAGGTACATCTATTTTACCATATTCTCCAGATGCAACTGCAGAATTAAATGAAACCTTAAAAGGTAGTTCAATATATGGTACAGTTAAAAAAATAGACAAAGGAGGCAAAGAAGTTGTTGAAACAATAGGCGCAATTGACGACGTATACGACTTCCAATGGGAAGATGACCCTAAATACGTTGAAGGTAAAATAAACCAAAACTATATGGGTAAATTAAATTATACTAAACTAGAAAGTAAAATAGCAGAAGAAACTAATTTTAAAGCAAAGGTGGCTGGATATTTAGCTAACCCGGATCAGGTTGCCGCATTAATGAATTCTGCTGGTTTTCAAGATCCAAATAATCCAAAAAAATATACGGCAAATGATTTTGCAATGGCTTCAATTGATCCCAATTCTTCAGGTGCAAAGCTATTTAGCAAAGCTTTGTCAAAATACTTTGCGCATACATTCCCGTCTACTAGACCAAAAGTTAATGAAAACGGGGAGCCAATTGTTCAAATTAAAACTGCGGATGTAACTACTGATGTTGAACGCGCTGCTAACTTAGCTAATCCAGAAAAACCTTTTATAGCAGGGGATACAAGAAAAGTTATGTCCAGAGGCAAAAAATGGAGTGTTACAAAAGATAAAAATGGTAAAGCAACCGGTAAAGTAATTAAATAATGACTACATACAAAGATAAACGAGGTAATTCTTATAGTCAAGAAAAAATAAAAGAGTTGGCTACTAAAGCTAATACTACTTTAGATGATTTTGTTTCTAAAAAAGAATTAGAAATAATTGAAGAAGAAGAAGAAGCAAATACAACTATAAGCGCAGATGAAGATATAACTGGATTAGAAAATGATGAGCCTGTAGGAGCAGAAACAATTATTGAACCGCCTAAGAAAAAGAAAAAACCTGTTTCAACTTCTAAAGCGGTATCAACAAGAGCGGATTCTCCATACCCTAAAAAGAATATTTTAGATCCACTTGGATTAAATAAACCGCTTCTTTCATTTCACGACAAAATTCCTGGCGCTCCTAAGCCTATCGTAGCCGCTGCTATTAAAAAACCTATTGATACTGGCAAAAAAAATCCATTAGCATTAATGGAGGATTGGTATAAAGTAAAGGATGCGGCATGGTATGAGAGTGGGATCTTAGATGAAGACCAAGCTGTTAATAGATTAGAAACACTTTTAAATACAAGAAACGACAAAACAAAAAATAATCCAAACGCAAAGTTAAAAGACTTTACTGTTAGTGTTCCATTTATGCCCGGAACTGATATGGTTACTTTAAAATCAAATAAAACAGGTAACACTTTTAATTATTCTTGGAATACCGGTGAAGAAGATGCAATATCACAAAAGAAAGCACATGACGAATTAAATAAATGGGTTTTTGAAAATAGTGTATATGATCCCTCAAATGCGGATCAAGTGCAAACATATAAAAATACAGGTTTAAATAAGCAACAAGTATTAGAAGCTGCAAATACCAATGGGTTAAAGCTTTGGGAAGTTACTAAAAACATTGGTGGCTATTTTGGAGACGTTATTGATGAAGGTTTAATATCCGGCACATTAAAAAATGTGGCAGAGACTTCAAGATTACTTAATGAGGAGAAAGATTTAGTAAAATTAACTGATCCAAATGCATCGGAAAAAGAAAAATATGCTGTTATTAGCAATGCATTAGGGAAAGTTAAAAACGAAGTATCTAATGTAGTACAAAAAAATATTAAAGAAAATCCAGTATTTAAAGAGTTTGATTTAGGAACATTGCTAAATACCCCTGACAAAGTGCAAGCCTATCTTGATGATTTTGTTACAAAAAACAGAGGTTTTGTTATTAAAACAGGATTGACTGATCAAGTAATAAAAAAAATGGCTCAGGACCAATTAATTGTTATTCGCGATAATCAAAAATTAGATCAAGAAAAAGCTATTGCAGATACTTTGCCAAAAGATCTTGGAGTAAATGTTGATTTTTATGAACAAATTGCAGCCAAAAGTTTAACTCCAGAACAAGTTAATATATACAAGGCAAATAAAAATGTATATGGACTGCAAGAAAGTTTATATATGCTTGAGTCTAGCGAAAAAGCTAAAACTGATCCTACTACAATGAAGCAAATTGATAATTTAAAAATTCAAATTGCTGATGCGCAAAAAAAGGCCAACGTATTATCGGCTTCTATAGATACTGAACACAATAGATATTTATATAATTCTACTACTGCAAAATTAGCAAAGACTAGCGAGGCAAAAGTGGACACTGAAAACGCTCAATCTTCTGACATTACAGATAAAGTTACTGCTTTTTCTAAAATATGGGCAGGTACTACACGTGAAAAATTAGCTACACAATTTGTAAAAATAAATTCACAATTACAACAAAGCAATTTTGATGGTAATAAAAAACAAAATGTTGTTTTGCCAAAAGCAAGCGCTGAGAAATTAGCGATTGGATTTACCAAAGACTATACTACAAAGCGTTTGCCAAATGGAGATTTACTCTTTATAGGAATTCCAACAAAAACTATTGCGGGACTTGTTAATCAAAACCGGATTTGGGGAGGAGAAAGTTTGTTCCCTAATGAATTAGGAGGTGGTAATTTTGATTTTTATTCGTTTGATACAAAAAACAATAAACGTGGCGTAAAAATTGATGCTAAACTAAATG